>Ga0209913_1000608_pt1 | contig 28272 bp, 23 predicted proteins | sample PersoiDNA2013203_FD_185805 | JGI IMG/M metagenome (GOLD analysis project Ga0209913, IMG submission 185805) | Permafrost soil microbial communities from the Arctic, to analyse light accelerated degradation of dissolved organic matter (DOM) -... | ecosystem: Environmental > Terrestrial > Soil >... | reverse complement strand
GCAAAAAGGCGTCAAGCCGGAACAGGTCAAACCGCTGGATGCCTTGCTCGGCCATTTTGCGACGCTCTTCGAGCAGGCCAGCGGCCGCAGCGAGGCTAATTCGCCCGGCGCGGGTGCGGCAGGCGGATTGGGTTATGCGTTGCTGATGCTGGGCGCAGAATTTCAGTCCGGCGCGCAAACCGTGGCCGACTATATCGGGCTCGACGTCGCGCTCAAAGATGCCGACTGGCTCATTACCGGCGAAGGCCGCAGCGACGTCCAGACTTTGCATGGCAAAGCACCCTTCATCGCGGCACAACGTGCGCGTCTTGCAGGCGTACAAACCTCGCTTCTGTCGGGCGGCATCGATCGCACGTCATTGCCCCAGTTGCAAACCAGCTTCTCAGGATGTTTCTCGATCGTTTTTGGCCCGACGACACTCAATGACGCCATCGGCAACGCGGCTGCGCTCCTGAAGGACAGCGCAGAGCAAATGACGCGGCTGTGGCTGTCAGGGCGCGACAAATCCTGAACGGCGAGTATCAAGGAAACATGCACTTTTCCACAGGCAAAAGTCACCCACAAAAACTGGGGGTAACTTTGTGGATAAAGTTGAGGAGTTCTCCCTATCCTTTTGATTTAAAAGAAATTTATCGACCTGATAAAAGTGGATGCATTTGCATGCACACGCTTCTTCGTCATCAATACTGGCATTAAAACCGCTCAGGAAAGTCCGAACTCCTGCGCGATCAGTTCATAGGATCGCTTGCGCGCCGCGTGCTCATGAATGATCGTGACAATCATGACCTCATCCGCGCCATACGCTGCGGCCAACACTTCAATCTGTTCTTTTACTTTGGCCGGAGAACCCACCACGGCGCGTCTGCCGGACGGCAAGGTCGACGGCGGCAGATTGTATTCCTCGAAAAACTTCAGCGCAGTTTCCACTGACGGGATCTTGTCCAGACGCCGCCCGCTATGCATATGGATCAAGCGCATGCCGTAGCTGGTCGCCAGCAGACGGGCTTCTTCATCGGTATCGGCGCAGATGACCTGCAAGGCTACCCCCTGTCGCGGCGACGGAAAACGCGGTGACGGTACAAAGTCGCGCCGGTAGCGTTCTGCGACCGGCTCGCCGGCGGCGTGGATGAAATCCGCAAACATGTATGGCAAACCCAGTTCGGCCGCCCAGATCCCGCTTTGCGCGGAGGAACCCAGCATCCACGGCTGTATCAGCTCCGGACTCCCAGGCAAGGACGACAGCCGCGCAAACGGATGGTCCTCGGGCAACTCGTCCCACAAGTAGCCCAGCAGCTCATTCAACTGCTCCGGAAAATCATCTTGCGGACGCTGACGCCGGTCGCGCTGCAAGGCAGACGCGGTCAGCGAATCGCTTCCCGGCGCGCGCCCCAGCCCCAGGTCAATGCGGCCCGGATACAAGCCGCTGAGCATGCTGAACGATTCGGCGACCTTTAACGGGCTGTAATGCGGCAGCATGACCCCGCCACTACCCAGGCGCAGACGCGATGTCGCAGCGGCGATGGGGCCGATCAATACTTCAGGGCTGGCGCATGCCAGAGAGGTGGTACCGTGATGTTCTGCCACCCAATACCGGTAATAACCGAGACGATCTGCCAGCGTCGCCAGATCGACAGCATTTTTCAACGCTTGAGCGCCAGACATCCCTTCCGACACGGGCGCCTGATCGAGGACACTGATGCGAAGAGTTGCCGGGGCGGAGAAATCAAATGAGTCAAATGAGTCAACTGAGTCAGTTGAATTAGTAGCGGAAACGGACATGGATATATTGAGCAACGATTAATCCGGCAAGGATAGACGAATTCGCCAAAGCCGTTTTTTCGTGCCCGATTTTGCCTTGCCGCCACGCAGTCGCCAACCCAGGGCAGACTTAAAGGTCCGGCGTAATCTTCGTGCAACATTGAATTGATATCGTGCAATTTATATGATTAACTGGCTGCACAGCCGATACTTATGTCATTCTTATGCCATTCCCCGGCGCAGCTCAACGAACTAATGAGTGCAGATGAGATCCATCGGCTGATAATAAAAACAGATAAAATTTCCCAGGCGGAAACATTTGTCAATATCGTGACTCAAACTGTAAAGATTTGTAGCCTGATTAGAATTACTTCAAAACGTGCGTATTTTCGATTAAGATGCACGAATTAAGTTGTCATATTTACAAAACTTTGCCTCACTGATTCACGTTTGCTGCTCCGGCAGCACTCCGTATAGCGCAAATGGCAGATCGCAAGTTGCAGCAGGTCGCAGATCGTTTTGTAATCAGTCTTGGGAGTCAAGTTTGCGTCGATTAGTCCGTTCTCTTTTTGCTGTCATCGCTATCCTGATGTGTATTTCTGCGTCCGCGCAGGTACCTACGGATCCGACCAAAACCGGTGAAGTGATGTCCGCCCCGCCCGGCACGCTGTCCACGCTGGCTCTTCCCTCTTCTACAGTAACCAATACGCGCGTCGGCTCAGGTGATGTCTTGCGGGTGACCGTATTCGGCCAACCCGACCTATCGGCGGAGGTCGGCGTCAATGACAAAGGCATGCTGACCTTGCCGCTGATCGGCGGCGTTGATGTCACAGGGCTGACGACGAGTGAAATTTCGGCGCGCGTCGCTGATGCGCTGCGCAAGGGCCAATATCTGCGCAACCCGGAAGTGTCGGTAGAAGTCGTCCAACTGCGCAGCCAGATGGTTTCGGTACTCGGTGAAGTCAGCCGTCCGGGCCGCTATCCGATCCCCGGCCATATGAGCGTACTGGAGTTGCTGGCGACTGCCGGTGGCCTGACTGCACAAGCGGATCAGACCGTCACACTGCTGCGCCGTAAGGCGGATAACAGCAGCACCAGCGGAACAAGCGGCACAGAAAGCGACGTCCGCATCCCGATCCTGCTGGGTGAAACCAAGGCTACTGAACGCAGCCCTCTGGACGTGGAGCTCAACAGCGGCGACGTCGTCTACGTCAACAAAAAGAAACTCTTTTACATCCATGGCGAAGTCAATCGCCCCGGCTCCTATCCGATGGAACAGGACATGAACGTCATGCGCGCCATTTCCCTCGGCGGCGGCATGACCCAGCGTGCATCCCAACGCCGCATCTATATCAATAGGGAAATGCCTGACAAGGCCGTACAGGAAATCAAGGCAAAATTGACCGACCCGGTCTTGCCCGGCGACGTTGTGTATGTCAACGAAAGTCTATTCTGAACAAACATCAAGGTTATAACGTGAATTTGCAGGCTCCCGAAACCGGTTTATCGTCCAAACAGCTGGCGTCGATGATCTCGGCGCGCCGCAGCACGATATTCAAGACGCTGCTGGCGACGATGGCGGTGACGATCGTCGTCACCCTGCTGCTGCCAAAAACATATACGGCCTCGTCCGACGTCTTCCTTGACTACAAGGGCAACGATCCGATCAACGGACGCCTGTTCTCGCCGATGATGGACGAGAGCTACATGCAAACCCAGCTCGACATGATCAAGAGCCAGGCGGTTGCGGAAAAAGTCATCGATGCGCTCGATCTGGAGCGCACGGCGGCCTATCACGAAGCCGTCGAACGCAGCGGCGAAGCACGTGCCCACTCGCAACTGGTCAAACGTATCAACGACAACACAATGGTCGTGACACGCCGCTCCAGCCGCGTGATCGAAGTCGAATACGCTGCGGGCACTGCCGAGCAATCGCGGGACCTCGCCAACGCCGTCGTGCGCGCCTATATCGATCTGAACCAGCAGATTTCTTCCGCCTCGGCACGCGCACGCCGCGAGCAGTACAACGCGCAGTTGGAACATCTGCGCAAGGAAGCCGATTCCATTCAACAGAAGCTGACCAAATATCAGCAAGAAGTCGGCATTCTCGATCCGAACGAACGCAACGACTTGCAATCGCGCCAACTGGGCGATCTGATGACCTCGCTGATCACTGTACAGAACCAGCAGCAGGAAGCACAAGCCCGCAAGAACGCCACCGATAGCCTGGTGCGCGGCGGCATGCGCATCGACGAATTGCCGGAAGTTGCTCAGCGCCCCAACATCAACGACCTGAAGTCCAAGCTCAGCGACGTCAACAAACGTCTCTCCGACGTGCAGGACGTGCTCGGCCCACGCCATCCGAAGACACTGGCGCTGATCGGCGAGCGTGACGATATTTTGGCACGCATCTCCCGCGAAGCACGCAGCTCACTGGACGCGCAACAAATCGATACACGCCGTCTGGCCCTGCAGGAACAAGCCCTCCAAAAAGAGGTCGACACCCAACGCGCCAAACTGCTTGAACAGAAACAACATCGCGACATCATCACGTCCTACCAGCGTCAGCTAGACAGCGTTGAGCGCGTCTACAACACCGCTTTGGCGAAGTACGACGAAATTCTCATGGCCAGCAATATCAACACTTTCGACCTGACCGTCCTGCGCGTGGCGGAGGTGCCGAGCACGCATTCCAAGCCGCTGCTGATGCAGAACATCGCTGCCAGCATTCTGGTCGGTCTGGCGCTCGGCTTCTGCCTGGCGCTGCTGTATGAGCTCGGCCAACGCCGCGTGCGCTGCGAAGACGATCTGGTGCGCGGCCTTCATCTCCCGTTAATCGGCCATATCGGCATCCGCTAAGACTGTAATGACCATGGCAACAGAAACGACATCGACCAGCGCCGCAACTGCCGACAAGATGGGCTCCCGCTTCGTGGAAGCGGGCCTGCTGACCGAAGCACAGGTCGCGCGCGTCGTCGAGCTGCAAAACTCGGCCAACATCCGCTTCGGCGAAGCCGCCGTGCGTCTTGGTCTGCTGACCGAGCAAAACGTACAGGCGGTACTGTCCGAACAGTTCAACTATGCGACCGCGCTGGTATCGACGGAAGGCTTGGACAAGTCGCTGGACATTGCATTGGCGCCATTCGGCATGGAAGCCGAGGCAATCCGCCAGATTCGCGCCGAGCTGTCGATTCGCCTGAGCGATCAGGAAAAGATTTCGCTGGCCATCGTCAGCACTGCAGAAGGAGAAGGCAAGTCTTATCTGGCTGCCAGCCTCGCCCTGGCCTTTTCGCAAATGGGCAAGCGCACCCTGCTGATCGATGCGGACATGCGCTCGCCAAAACAACATCTCTTGTTCGGCGTGGAAAACAAAACCGGCTTGTCGACCATGCTGGCCGGCCGTACCGAAATCTCCGCCGGCGGCCTGGCCGAAGGTTTTCCGCACCTCCACATTCTCAACGCCGGGCCCAAGCCGCCGAATCCACTGGAAATCCTGCTGCAACCGGCGCTGAGTAAACTGATGCTGCAATTGGCCAATGACTTCGATGTGTTCATCGTCGACACGCCGGCGGCGCAAACCTCATCCGATGCGCAGACCATTTCGCAACAGGTCGGCATGTGCCTGCTGGTGGCGCGACAGCACTATTCCCGCCTTGACGACCTGCGTCAGACAGAAGCGCAAATGAAGACCGCAGGGGCGCAAATCATCGGCACGGTCTACAACCAGTTCGCCGAAGAAGACAAGTTCGACCAGCTCGAAGGCAAGGGCAAGAAACTATGGCACCGTCTGCGCAAATGGCTGAGCAGCCCTCTCAACAGGTAAGCGGCGTGAGCAGCAAGAAGCTGCTCACGCATTCGCTGGCATCGCTGATCGACCAGGCTCTGCTGAGCGGGCTCAATTTTGCGCTGGGGCTGGTGCTGATCCGTCTGGCCACCAAGGAATCCTATGGTGTCTATTCGCAGATGTATGTCGCCGGCATCTTTGCCTCCACCGTCATCGAAGCGCTGATCACCGGACCGCTGACCACCATCGCACCCGGCAAGTCGCTTGTCGAACGCGCGCGTCTGACGACGCTGCTGTTGCGTTTTCAGTGGCAGCTCAGCATTGGCCTCGCGATCTTGTTCGGCGTCGGCAGCGGCGTCGTGGCCAGCATCACCAACATCGACACCCATCCTGTCTGGCTTGGTGCTGCCTTCGCCATCTATATTCTGGCCAACGCCCAACGCGAATACCATCGCAGCATCAGTTTCATCGAAGCCCGCCCTCGCCGCGTGCTGCATACCGATATCGCCTATGTACTCGGCGTGGTGGTCGGCGTCGGCGTTCTGCTGCTGCTTGGTTACCTGACCGTGCCGGCGATCCTTCTGGTGCTTGGTCTGGCGAACATCGTCGGCATGTGGCGCAGCACTGAACATGGATTGGCATCACCACCCCGGGCCGTCATCCCTACTGAAGACAAAACAGAGTACCGCGCCGCCGTCAGCGAAGTCATGCAACGCGGGCGCTGGGCTTTGCCGGGTGCACTGGTGGCGTGGGCCACCAATTACAGTTACCTGTATCTGGCGGCCGCCGTACTCGGCGTCGCCGCTTCTGCCGATCTGAACGCCTCGCGCCTGCTGCTGATGCCGATCTCGTTGTCGGTACTGGCGTGGTCACGCGTAGCGCGGCCGATGGTCAGCCGTCTGTTTGCGGCACGCGACTGGAAACATCTGGATCGCCTCGCCTGGGCCTCGGTTGCCGGCATCGAAATCGTCACGATCGTGTACGTCATCGCGCTGTGGCTGGCCCTGCCATGGTTGCAAGCCCACGTACTGGGCGCTAAATATCACGGACTGGAGCCGATGGTACTGGCCTGGGGCGGCTACTTCGCCATCAATGCGGCACGCTGGATCGGATCTTCCTGGCTGACCAGCAATGACCAATACAAACTGCTGCTGTTAAGCGGCATCGCCTGTCTGGTCATCATGCTGATTTCCGCCGCAGTATTCATCCCCTTGTATGGCACCTGGGGCGCAATCCTTTCGCTGATCATCGTGGAAGTATTCGACCTGCTGCTGATCTGGGCCGTCTTCCTCCCCATGTTAAGGCGCCGGCAAACATGAGCGCCTCCATCGATATCAGCATCTGCATCTGCACCTTCCGCCGTCCCGAACTGCTGGATCAGCTGCTGGCTGCGTTGACGGAACAGTCCTGCGATGCCTTGCGTATCGAAGTCGTGGTGGTGGACAACGACCCTGCCGGTTCGGCATCCTCCGTCCTGCGCGACTGGCAGGCACACTTCCCCGTGCCGCTGCACGCCCGGCATGAAAGCACACCCAACATCGCCAAGGCACGTAACGCAGCCGTGCATACGGCACAGGGAGAATGGGTGCTGCTCATCGATGACGACGAAGCGCCGGATCCGGACTGGATCCGCCATATGGTCGCCACACAACGCCACTACGACGCCGACGCGGTGTTTGGCCCCGTGCTGCCACGCTATCGCGACGACACGCCGGCATGGATACGCAACGGTGATTTCTTTAACCGCCGCCGCTTCGCCACCGGTACCGTCATCACGACCAAAGACGCCCGCACAGGCAACGTATTGATCCGGCGCAGCAAGTTGATGGCCGTTCCGGGTCCTTTCGATGCCGCCTTTGGCCGCACCGGTGCAGAAGACACCATGCTGTTTCGCGATATGCTGACGCATGGTGCCAAGTTCGTCTGGTGCGACGAAGCCACCGTCAGCGAAGAAGTCCCGCCCCAACGCGCCAACCTGAACTGGCTGCTGCGTCGCTCTTACCGGCTCGGACAGACCTACGTCTTATCGGAAATCGCCCGCCTGCACGGCATGCAACGCATCGCGCGTGCGACTCAGCTGGGCCTGCGTGCACTGGCGCAGTTGCTGATCGCCGTCGGCGTGACATTGGCGGCGTTTCCTTTTTCCCGGCTCATGTCGATCCGCTGGCTGCGTACTACGCTGGCGCAATGCGGCAAATTAAGCGCCCTCGCGGGCCATCGTTATCATGAATACGGCAACTGACCAATTGGACGCAGCGCGTCCACCACAGGAAGCGCAGGAACAATCATCGATTGCCGGCAGGATCGATCCGTTTCTCGTGCGCCTGCTGATCGTCATGAGCATGACTTTCTCGCTGCTGCCGCCCGGCTTCAACTGGGGCAATACCGATCCGCAAGGCAGCTATGCCGAAGGCTCGCTGATCTTTCAGATGGAGTTCGGCTCGGTGTTCCTGATCGGTGCCTGGCTGGCGTGGCGCAATCGCGGCTGGAGCCTGCGCCATGTGCTGCATCTCAATCCGCTGCTGATCGCCATCATCCTGTACTGCCTGATGACGATTTTGTGGTCGCCCTATCCTGTCGTCACCCTCAAGCGCAGCGTCCAGCTGATCGGTCTGACGCTGGTCGGCATCGCGATCTCGCCGCCCATCGGAGGCAAGCAGCAACTGATCCGCACCATGCTGGGCACGCTGATGACGCTGATGGCGTTTTCGTTCGTAGTGTCGCTGGTGATACCGCGTATCGGCGTCGACTATGAACTGGGCGGTGCGTGGCGCGGAGTCCTGTCGCAAAAGAACACGCTGGGCGCGATCTCCGGCTTGTGCGTGGTGTTGTGGATCAAGGAAAGCCTGGGCTCCACTTTCCCGCGTTCAATCTGCTATTTCGGCATCCTGTTCAGTCTATTCATGCTGGTGATGGCCAAAAGCAGTACGGCGATTCTGGTTGCCACGCTGGGCACCGGCATTTATCTGCTGATCCGCCGCCGTTATCTGAACGGTGAGTTCGACGGCCGTCGGCTGACGATCAGTCTTGCGGTCATCCTCTTGCTCGGCCTCCACATTTTCTACATCTTCAACGGACGTCTGCCCGAATGGAACGAATTGTTCGCGCCCTTCGGTGCACTGTTCAACAAGAGCACCGACCTTACCGGCCGTACCGACATCTGGCGTCTGGTGCTGCTGGAAGTGCAGCGCCATCCGGTTTTCGGCATCGGCTACGGCGCATTCTGGCTGGGTGAAGGCAGCCCGTCACAGATGATCATCAATGCGCTGCACTGGATTCCGCTGCAAGCACATAACGGTTACCTGGATATCCTCAACGAGCTCGGGATCGTGGGCCTGGTCATCATGGCCGGCGTATTTGTTTTCCACATCCGCAACCTGATCAAGCTCACGCGCATTGACCGTGAAGAGGCTGCCATCCACTGGGCCATGCTGATTCTGATCCTGATCAGTAATCTCTCGGAGAGCGAAGTGTTTCGTGGCGTGCTGTTCCAAAATATTTTCTTCATCTATTCGTCGACTGCGATTTCTGCACGCCTGACCTTGCATCGCATGGAACAAGCTAGACAGGATCTCCCGCCCGGCAATGCCTCACCTGGAGTCGCACCATGAGCAAGGCCACGCCTCTGCGCACCCTCATGCTGGCGGCGGGTTATTTGTCGCTGTCGGCGCTGTCGTTAACGGTCGCCGCGCAAACGACCCCAACCGCCTTCACCCTCGGCGACAACGGCATCGCGTATTTCAATTTCGCCATCGATGAAGACAAATTAAGCGGCGCACCTGATCGCTCCGCCATGAACCAGCCGCTCGACGCCGGATCGCGCATCTTCGTACGCAACGGCCATTTCTACCGCGTCGGCGCCGACAATCGACCGAACACCGCCGACGACACGCGCGTGCGCCTGTACGGCATCAACCTGAGTTTTGCCACCAACTTCCCTAACGATGCGGATGCGGTACGTCTGGCGCAACGCCTGCGCAAGCTGGGCATCAACGCCGTGCGCCTGCATCACATGGACAGCAGTCCCGGCACCCAGGACAACCCACCGCGCAGCCTGCTGACGCCAGGACCTTATCCGACATTCAATCCGGTGGCGGTGAGCCGCCTGCGCAACTTCATCAATGCGCTGAAGCAGCAAGGTATTTACATCAACCTCAACCTGCATGTCGGTTACCGGTTCCGTCCAGCCATCGACCAATTGCCGCCGCTGGACGGCAAAGCCGAAGCGACACAGCTGGGCGCGCCGATTCACGTCTATTACCCGCGCATGGTGGCGCTGCAGGAAGAATACGCACGCCAGCTGATCCGTGCGCTCGGCTTGCGCAACAATGCCGCGTTGGCGATGGTGGAAATCAACAACGAGTCATCACTGCTGGCAGCCTGGCAACGCCGCGAGTGGAGCGACGCCGTTCCCAAGGCTTACGAGCCCGAACTGCGCAAGCAATGGCAAGAATGGCTGATCAAGCGCTACGGCTCTACAGCCAAAGCTTGCGCGACCTGGAATACCTGTGTCTCCGCCAACTCTGTCGTACCGCTGCTGACGCCGACCGACGCCTCGCAAATCGGCCAATGGCGCGACCGTCTTGACGGCAAGTTCAAATCGCTGACTGAAAAGGTATTGGGCCCGGCCGATCCCGGCACACCCAATACTTCCGGCGAAGCGCTGCGCGTACGCGACTTTTTGTTATTCCTGGCCGATACCGACCGCGCCTACTTCAATCGCCTGCGCCAGGTCGTGCAAAGTGAAACCGATACGCTGGTGCCGGTCACCGGTACGCAGATGGGCTATGGCGGCGTGCTCAATTTCGATTCGCAGGCGCAGATGGATTACATCGATGAACACTTTTACATCGACCATCCCGACTTCCCCAGCCCAGCCTGGGATCGCAACGACTGGCGCATCCACAACAGTTCGGCCAGCGATGGCGAACTCAACCGCTTGCTGGCCCTGTCTTTGCGCCGCGATATCCGCAAACCCTTCGTCGTCAGCGAATACAATCAGCCCTTCCCCAATAAGCAAAGCAGCGAGATTCAGCCACTGATGGCCGCTATCGGCGCCGCGCAGGATTGGGACGGCCTGTTCTTTTTTGACTATCTCGACGGCGACAATTGGGCAGTCACTCCCTCTGCCTTCACGCTCAGCGGCGACTGGGGAAAATATGCCGCCACGGGACAAAGCGCCATGCTGTTCCGTAATGGACTGGTGGGGACACTGCCGAAACAGACTGCGATTCCGTTCAGTGCGGAAGCGCGTGCGGCAGTCGCTGCCGTGCGGGATCCAGGCGCCTTCGAGACACATCTGTCAGTACGCTACGGCGTCACACCGGAACTGGCGACACAAGCCCGTCTTGGCATGGATCTGACCGGCGCCGACAAGCTCGACAAGCAAACACCCCCGACAACGCCGCTGCGTGCGGCAAATGGCGAATTCGAATTTGAAGCGCAACAGCGTACTATTCAGCTACGCACCCCACAGGCACGCGGCTTCTTCGGATTTCTGATGAAGCGCCGTGTCGGCGACGACAATGCGGCCATCGAGTTGCTAGGCAAGAGTCGCGGCTTTACCGGCGTGCTGCTGACGGCCTTGGATAATCGTCCTCTGGCCTCGTCACGACAAATTCTGATCTCGGCCTCAAGCGCAGTCACCGGCAACCAGCCCGGCTCCATGCCGCCGCGCCCCAAAGAATTGATCCGCTACAAGAGCGACCCAAAATGGTGGACGCTGGAGCAAGACGCCGGCATGAACAACAAGCCATCCGGCCCGCGCGATGTGGAAGGCCCCGTATGGATGGAACGCAATGAGGCGCGCATCAGCCTGCGCACGCAGGCCAAGCGCATCAGCGTCTATCCGCTGGACGGCAACGGCAAACGCCTGGCTGCGCTCGGTGACAACCGCGCCAGCCTCAACAACGGCGTGGCCACTATCCATATCCAGGCCGATATCGCACAGGCCAGCCCTTGGTACGAGGTAGTCGCCGATGAATAAAATCATGCAATCGGCAGGCATCACGCTTCGGCAATCCGCGCTGACACGGTTCGGCATGACAGCTTGTGCGGTGCTCGGTATGTCACTGTCGCTGATGTCTGCCCCGGCGCATGCCACTGCCGAATACGCGCTGCAAAGCGGCGTGAGCTGGTATCGCATCGATAACCCATTCATGTTTCCCAGCAACAGCGACAACAAGCTGAAGACCTCGGACTCAGCCTGGTCGACGGATATTCGCGGTGCGCTGTTCTTGCCGCTACCGACGGAGCGGACCAATCTGCAGTTGACTGCGTCGGTGTCGCAAATGCACTATGGCAGCACGTTCGGCAACTACACTGATCTCAACGGTAATGGCCCCTACAACCTGAACCAGGCCAAGAAGCAGTTTGAAGGGATCTATAACTGGGAATTCAGCGACCTGCTGCGCGGTCATATACGCCATCGCACCGACGATCGTCTGTACAACTATTTCGGCGGCGAAATTGCGCCGAGCACTACCACGCCGCCGCGGGGCATCTCCAACGTCGAGCCGGAGTTTCCACATATCCGCGAAGACAATGTCGAGGTCGCCTATCGCGTCACCAACCGCTTCGACGTGCCATTGACCTGGACGCAGCAAACCTTGAGCTACATGATTCCGGGCCGGGTCGAGATGTACAACATGAACAGCAACGCCATCCAGGCGGCGATCCGCTACACGGCGGGCACCAAGTCGACGCTGTCGGCGGGCGTACGCCGCAACCGGGTCGGGTTTCCCAACCGGACAGCGCAGGACATCGCCGACTTCGACTCAGGCTATACGGATACCGAGTTCTTTACCGATGCGGCCTGGCGCTACACCGAGAACACCGTCTTCATCGCTCATATCGGCTCAATCGCACGCCACTTCAACACGCTTCCCAATCGCGACAGCCGTCTCGTCTCCGGCGAGCTGGGAATCGACTGGCACTATTCGGCCAAGACGACTTTCTACGGCCGCATCTGGGATCGCCCGCAAGCCAATGATGAAGCCGACAGCCGTCTCTACGTGATTACCCGAGGCATCCAGGGCCGCGCGGTATGGCAGGCTACACCAAAGACACGCGTATCGCTGCTGGCCTCGCTGGAATCACAAAAGTCACAAAACTTCGCGACATCTCAAATCAGCACTCCGACCAGCGGCGACGATCAGTTGTTGCGCCTGGGCTTCCGCTACGATTACGACATCACGCGCCGGCTGGCCCTGCGCGTTGATGCCATGCGCGAACAAACCACGTCCAAATCGGGCGGCAACATCGACTATCGCCGCAGCACCGTACAAGTCAGCCTGAACTACACCTTCGACAATGTCACCGGGCCGTTCAACTTCGACAACCAGCAAGGCTACAACCGCGCGCGTCAACAAATTGAGGATCTGCGGTGAGCGTGAGCCCAACTATAGAGACAAGCATAAACACGAACCCGACGGCGAGCGCGCGGCCATCATTCGACTACATTCCCGGCCTCGATGGCCTGCGCGCCTGCGCAGTGCTGCTGGTGCTGGTGGCGCATATGGGTTTCAGCACGGCGATTCCCGGCGGCTTTGGCGTGACCGTATTTTTCTTTATCAGCGGATTACTGATCACCCGATTGCTGCTGGCTGAACATGCGCAAAACGGTAGCATTGCCGTCGGACGATTCTATGTGCGGCGCCTGTTCCGCTTATACCCTGCGCTCGTGGTCGCAGTCGCGCTGGCGGCATTGGTATTCAGTGCAGCGGGCGGCATCATGGGTTGGGGCAAGGTGTTTTCTGCCTTGTTCTACTACGCCAATTACTACGGCATATTCGTGCACTTCGGGCAGGGCCGCGATGGCTTCGATCCCTTCAGCATCCTGTGGTCGCTGGCGGTGGAGGAGCAATACTATCTGGTCTTCCCCTTCATCTGCGTGGCGCTGCTGGCGGGGACTGCCAACCTGCGGCGCTTCTCGTGGGTGCTGGCAGGCAGCGTTGCTCTGGTGCTGGTGTGGCGTGTGATCGTGCATCGCCATGGCGGCAGCAGCGATTACATCTACATGGCCACCGATACGCGTATCGATTCGATTCTGTATGGTGCGTGGCTGGCGCTGATTCTGGCCACCGATACGCAAAAACAATGGCGGCGTTTTTCAGCCAGCCGCTTGGTACAACTGGTTTGCCTGATCCTGCTGCTGGCATGTTTTGTGGTGCGGCATCCGGGCTTTCGCGACACGCTGCGCTATTCCCTGCAAGGCCTGGCATTGATGCCGCTGATGACGGCAATCTGCTTTACGAGGTCGGTGACGCCGTTGACCAAACTACTTGAAGCCAAACCCCTGCGCCGTGTCGGCGGCTGGTCGTATTCGCTGTATCTGTATCACCCGATTGCCATCGTGCTGGCGGAGATATGGTGGGGCCCGGGCAGCATCGGGCCACAACGCATCGGCTGGCAAACCTTCCCGTTTTTTGCGCTGACGGCGGTGCTGCTATCATTTGTGTTCGCCATAGCGTCTTATAATTTTGTGGAAAAGCCGTTCTTGCGTTGGCGCCGCCGTTTTGGCGCGCACGTGGTCGACAACTGATTGACGCGTTGACATCATCGCCGTCGCTGCCGGAAAACACTCATGTCCGATTCTGCCTCCAAACTTGCATTGCGCATCAGTCGCCGACTGTCCCAGCATGCCTTCCGCAATTTGTTGCCGTTGGAGGCGGAAGCCGGTGTGGTCAGCTTTACCTTTGATGACGCCCCCGCCTCGGCATGTGAAGCCGGCGCACACGCGCTCGAACACAATGGCGTACGCGGCACGTTCTACGTTGCCGGCGGCCTGACCGGCGGCATGGAAGAAGGCAAGCCCTGCCATAGCCGGGAACATCTGCAGACCTTGCTGGCCAACGGCCACGAACTGGGTTGTCACAGCTACTCGCACATCCGCTGCGATAATCTCAGCGCCGATGCGCTGGAGGCAGAATTGGATCGCAATGCCGCCTTTCTCGCCGAACTGGGTGTAGATATCGGAGCACGGAATTTCGCCTATCCGTTCGGCGCCTACGCCTACAACGCCAAGCGCATTTGCAGCAGGCGTTTCCGCTCCAGCCGCATCACCGGCGGCGGCACACATGAACACGTCGCCGACCTGAACGCGCTCAAGACACATCGCCTGTACGACCTGCCGGTGGATGCTGAAAACTACGAAACGCTACTGGAACGCACCGCCCGCAACAAAGGCTGGCTGATCGTCAATACGCACGATGTGGAAAGTCCGCCGAGCCGTTTCGGCTATACGCCGGATCGTCTGGAACATGCCGTCGCTGCGGCGCTGGCTGGGGGCTGCAAGGTATTGCCGGTGAATGCGGCTATTGATTATTGGCAGTCGAATTCGAAGTTGAATTCGAGGCAGAGTTAGAACCGGAGTTAGAAGCAGAACCGGGACGCTGCCCGCGCAGACGTCTGACCAGGTTGCGCATACGCTCATTGTTGCGCGCCCGCTCACGCAGTTGCTGATAAGCCTCGCTCAGCGCCACCACGATCTTGCCGCGCAGGCTATAGCCTTGCTGGCCCGCGTAAAGCGGCAACATATGATCAGCCCATTGCATCTTGTAACCCTCATCGCCCACCGTCAGATCAAACACCGCCATTCCTTCGGCGATGCAATGCTGAACCACGGCATCGAGCAAGATACGTCCTACCGAATAGCGTGCCCATTCCCCATCCTGATAACCTGGCATGAGCCAATAAAAACGTTGGCCGTAACGCATGCCCCAATGGGTTGCAACCAGATTGTCATCAACGTAGAGAGCCGACACAACGATCTCGCCGCCAGACAAGCCTTGCGCCGCAAGTTGCTGATAGAAGTCCAGATAACCCGGCTCGACAAACAAATCACGGCTGCCGGTTTCGTGCCAGCGCCGGGACTTTTGTAGCGCCATGCCGGCGGTAACGGCGGCACGTTGTTCCGGCGGCGCATCGATGAGCAATTTCACCGTCCCAAGTTCACTAAGACGCCGCAATTGACGACGCGTATCGGCAAACATCTTGGCGCTGCGCGCCTTCTGAAACTCCGCGTAAGTCGATGTCAACGTCGCCGCATGCGCCTGCTCGGTATGGCGCATGCCGTGTAGTGCCGCCAAGGGATTGGTGATGCCTTCAATATGCTGAGGCATGCGCCGGGCGCGAAAGACATCAACGCCGCCCAAAAGACGTATGATCACCGGCCACAATACAGAAAAAGCGGATGCATCAAAATCAGGACGCAGCAATGGCGCGTTGTAATCCGTGATTTCACCACCGAGAAAACCGGCGAAGCGAATTCCATTTTTGCGCTGAAGCCCCAGAGGCAACAGCATCAAGGTGCGATCATCGACATCGCTCAGTTCAACAATGCAAACTTCCCAGCCCTGCCGTGCGCCCAATTCTCGCTGCCAGGTCGCCAGCCAGTCATAGGCCTGGAAACCGTATGCGACACAGACCGCCTGCGCCGCGCGCCAACGCATTTCAGCCTGCTCGAAAGAAGCATGGACGCGCACCGCCGTCCCCGCAGCAAAGCGGCCGGCGATGTCCGGCGCCAGTTCGCTCAGCAGATGTCGGGTGACTTCATGCGCCATAATGGGCAGAGTCGAGACAGCCGATATGCGGCCCGGCAACGTCAATCACGTCAATATGCATTGCGGTCTTTTAACACCACCAGCACGGTGCGCAGGATGATCTTGAAATCCAGCGCCAGCGACCAGTTGCGGATGTAATAGAGATCGTACTCAATACGGCGCTGCATCTTGTCGAGCGTATCGGTCTCGCCGCGCAGGCCATTGACCTGCGCCCAGCCCGTGATGCCCGGTTTGACCTTGTGGCGCAACATGTAGCCTTTGACCTGCTTGCGGTAGAGCTCGTTATGCTGAACCGCGTGCGGACGCGGGCCGACGATGCTCATTGAGCCTTCAAGTACGTTGAAAAACTGCGGCAGCTCGTCCAGCGAAGTCTTGCGCAAGAAGCGGCCGAACGGCGTCACCCGTGCGTCGCCGACGGTAGCCTGCTTGACCTCGACGTTTTCCTGCGGCAGCGGATCGTTGCGCATGGAGCGGAATTTGGACACCACGATGCGCTGGCCGCCGACGCCGTAACGCATCTGGCGAAACACGATCGGGCCCGGCGATGACAGCTTCACGCCCATCGCGATGATGAACAATACCGGACTGAGCAACAGCAAAATGATGAAGGACAGGATCACATCAACAAAGCGCTTGAGCAGGCGCGTCACGCCGATGAACGGCGTCTCGTAAGCTACCAGCACCGGCGTACCGGCGATCTCGCCATATTGCATGTGGCCAAGGCCGAACATTTTTGATTCCGGTACAAAATAGACCGACGATACGGAGTCGTGCAAGGCATCCACCACCGGCGCAATATCGCTGTAGCGGGCATGCACCAGCCCGACGAAGACGACGTCGACCGGGTTGTGTTCGATCCAGGCGATGGCATCCATCAGGCTGCCCAGGCGCGGCAGTTCGGAGCCGACGCGTTGGGTTCCCTGCCGGTTATCGAAGAAACCCAAAGGGGTAATGCCAAGCATTTTCGACGTCTGAAACGACTCCGACAAGCGTTGTGCATCTTCGCTGAAACCGACGAAGACAGCCGTGCGCCGCTCGCCCTTGGCGCTGTATAAGCGCAATGCCCAGCGGCGGCACAGGAAGGAGGTCAACGCCAAAGTAAAAGGCGTGGCCACCAGCCACATCGTCATCACCACGCGAGAGAAATCTTCGCCGGACTTGGTCAGATATAACGACAGGACGACGACAAAGAAAGTGCCTATCCACAGCCGTACAATAGTGCCGAAGTAATGCACCATCATCGACGAGTTGTCGACCGCATAACGACGCGGATCACTGAAAACGACGAAGCCGACCACGCCTGCGATCGCCGCCACAAAATTGAATGTAGAAAACGCTGCCCACTGATAGACGGCGATACAGATTTCCAGCGTCAGAATAATCGTAAAGCCATAGGCTACACCGACGGCAAGCCCGAGCAAGGTAGTGTGATGGTCGCGTTTGTCAGCGTAAAAACTCAATGGCCGCTCCCTGTCCTCTGGTTGAGTTTGATGGTACGTTGCGCCTTGCGTTCTCGGCGCAGCAAACCGGCGAATTTCGAACCTTGCACGATGTATCTGCGCCACAGGCGGCGCGGCTCGGAGGCGAGCCGCCAAAACCATTCCAGGCCTGCCTTCTGCATCCACAGCGGCGCGCGCGACTTGAAGCCGAGCGCAAACTCCATGGCGGCGCCGACACACATCACCACACCCGCCTGCATCTTGTCTTGATGCGCGAACGACCAGCGCTCTTGTTTGGGCATGCCGAGGCAGACGAACACCAAGCCTGGTTTGCAGGCATTGACGCGACGCAGCGCTTCCAGCCCTTCTGCACCGGCGGGGTCAAATTTCATCGACGGGCAATAGATCTCAACCTGCAAACCCGGATAGACACGCGCAAACGCTGCGGTCAGCATCTCTTCCTGACCCGGCATGCCGCCGATAACAAATACCGGCAGTTGCTGCTTCGCCGCCGAACGCGCCAGTTCGACAAACAGATCGGAGCCGGTCACGCGTTCCGGCAACGGCGCCTCGCTCATGCGGCTGGCCCAGACCAACGGCATGCCGTCGGCAAAGATGTAGTCGGCCTGTACGTAGAGCGCGCGAAACCGGGCGTCAGCATCCAGCCGGACGACGTGATCAACGTTCGGCGTGACGATAATCGCAGGTGGCCCTTCGCGTCGCTCGGCGAGCGCCATCAACTGATGCGCGGCCTGATTGAAACTCGCAGCGCAGATATCGAGTCCGAACAGATGGGACGTGGGGAATACGGTCTGTTTTGGCATCCGTTCCAGCGTAAAAATTAGATAAAAGTCAATTTAATCGAATCACGTTCGCCATTAATTTGATATCATTTTAACAATATTATTGAGCGAACACCCGTTGTTTGACAGGAATTTTCTGATTAATTCTTGATTTGACCGCGGGGATCGGACAGCATAGGCAAATCTGACCGTGATCTCAATCCAATTTACATCTCACACGATAAGCATAAGGAAGGCGTCATGCAAGGAGATCAGCAACAGCCGCTGGAGCCGGTGGAAGCCCCACCTGCCGTTAATCCGCGTATCGTTCCGTTGGTGATTATTTCGCCTGTGCGCGATGAGTCCAAGTATCTGCGCCTGACCATGGACTCCATAGTGGCCCAAACCTGCCGTCCGGTCGAGTGGATTCTTGTCGATGACGGCTCGGCCGATACCACGCCGGACATCGTGCGTGAATATGCAGAAAAATATCCTTTCATTCGTCTGGTGCCCCGCCAGAACCGTGGTTTCCGCAAATTAGGTGGAGGCGTCATCGCGGCATTCAATTTCGGCGTCGAACATATTGAAAACAAGGACTACCAGTACATCGCCAAACTCGACGGCGACATGTCCTTTGGCCCGCTCTACCTGGAGCACATGTTCCGGAAACTCGACGAAGATCCGAAGCTGGCCGCCGTGTCGGGCAAGGTCTATCGCCACGAAGACGGTCAGTACATCGAAGAGAGCCACATCGACGAACAGGTCGCGGGTCAGTTCAAGCTTTACAAACGCACTGCCTTTGAAGACATCGGCGGCTTCGTCCAGCATTTGTCGTGGGACGGCATCGACGTGCACACGGCCTGGATGAAAGGCTGGAAGACCTTTTGCTACTACGATCCGAAGGCATGGTTGTGGCATCACCGCATCATGGGTTCATCGGACAAGCATATCTACGAAGGCCGTCTGCGCTGGGGCCGTGGCAACTGGTACATGGGATATCACCCTCTGTATGCCATTGCTACCGGCATCAACCGCATGCGCGAAAAGCCGGTCGTCATCGGCGGCCTGCTGATGATTTTCAGTTACTTCTGGTCGGCGCTGCGCCGGCTGCCTCGCTACGAGAACAGGGAATTCCGGCGTTATCTGCGCCAATGGCAGATGGCGCGGCTGAAGAATTTCATTCTTGGCAAAAAGTGAAATACAAGTAACGCGTATTCACACTTATTCACGCACATTCACGCTCAGGGATTTTATGGTGATGCTGACGGCCTTGCAGGCCGATCAAATCGTCGACATCTGCATTGTCGGTACCGGACCGGTAGGACTGGCGCTTGCGCTGGAGGCAGAGGCACGCGGGCTGCAAGTGCTGATGCTGGAATCCGGCGGCGCCGAACACAATCCCGCGACGCAGGAATGGTCGCGCGCCATGGTGCTCGACGAAAAAGCCCATTCGCCCATGGAGCTGGCCTCGAACCGCGCATTGGGGGGTAGCTCTTGGCTATGGGGTGGCCGCTGCGTCCCATTTGAAGCGATCGATTTTGAAGCACGCAATTACGTCCCGCATTCCGGCTGGCCGTTTGCGCTGGAAGACATTGCACCGTGGTACGCCAAGGCAGCCGACTATCTCGATTGCGGCAAAGCCGAATTCCGCAAGCAGCCTGAACACTGGCCGGACATGAATGACATCGAGCTGTCGCAACTCGAACGCTGGGCCAGGCAACCCAAGCTGGTGTCGCGACTTGGTCCCCGTGTCATGGCGTCGCCGCACATCCACGTTCTCTTCGACGCGACAGTTACCGGTCTCAGCCTTGATGACAGAGAGCAGCAAATCAGTGCGTTGCAAGTCCATCACAAGCAGATGCGCATCGACGTTCGTGCGCGACGCTACGTGCTGGCCGGCGGCGGTCTGGAGACAACGCGCCTGCTGCTTGCCACGCAGCAGATGCATCCTTCGCTGTTCGGCGGCATCGGTGGCCCGTTGGGGCGGTATTACATGGGACACATCTTCGGCAGCATCGCCAGCATCGCGCTGAATCAGCCCGACGATTTTTCTGATCTCGATTTCTCCGAAGATGAAACCGGCACCTATGTGCGCCGGCGCTTCACCTTGTCTGAAGAAGCCCAACGTCAGCATCATCTGCTCAATACCTCGTTCTTCGCCGACAACCCACCGTTTTATGACGAACGTCATCGCAACCCGACCTTGTCGATGGTATTTCTCGGCCTGTCGATTCCCGCGGTCGGACGACGCATGATTTCCGAGGCGATCCGCCTGCGCCATGTCGGCCCACCGCCCTACCGCTACGCTGCACATGTGATGAATATTCTGCGCAGGCCATGGCAGGCGGCGACCGACATCATCACCATCCTGCGTCTGCGCTATCTGTCGCCGGTGCGTAAACCCGGCTTCGTGTTGCGTAATCAAGGCGGCACCTATGCCCTCAATTACCATGCCGAGCAGATCCCGAATCCGGAAAGCCGCGTTGTCCTGAATCAAGAGCGAGATGCCCACGGCATGCCACGCCTGACGATCGATTTTCGCTACTTGCACGACGACGCCGAGTCGGTACTGAAAGCGCACGCGATTCTGGATGCCCGGCTACGTGCATCCAACAAAGGCAGGGTTGATTATCATCGCCCCGAAAACCTGCGCATCGGTCACATCATGGAACAAGCCACCGATGGCTTCCATCAGGCCGGCACCACACGCATGCATGACGATCCGCAGATGGGCGTGGTGGATCGCGATTGCCGGGTGCACGGCATGGCCAATCTGTATGTGGCGTCGAGCAGCGTTTTTCCCACCACCGGGGAAGCCAATCCTACCTTCCTTGCGGTCGCGTTGGCCGCACGCCTGGCGTCGCATCTGGCGGATGAACTTGCCGCCACGAGTAAAGACTCCTTAGCCGGGCAGGCAAGCCCGCCATTCCTCCCCTCATCCCGCCCTTTCACGACTTCTCCAACAGGATCCACGCGCATGCAGTCCATCCGCATTCCAGGCACGACGCTTGACGTCACCCGCCTGTCTTTTGGCACCGCCAGCCTGCATCACCTGTTCAAGAGTCAGCAGCGCCAGGCTTTGCTCACGACGGCGCTGGATGCCGGCTTCACCCATTTCGACACCTCGCCCTACTACGGCTTTGGTCTGGCGGAGAAATCACTGGGAGAACTTCCCTCCACAGAACTGCAGCGCATCACCATCGCCAGCAAGGTCGGCCTGTATGGGCCGAATGGCGCCGGGTCCAGCGTGCCGGAAATCCTGCTGCGCAAGATTGCCGGCAAGGCATTGCCGGCGCTGAACAAACCCGTGGTCGACTGGAGCCTTGCGCATGCGCAGAAGAGTCTGGAAGACAGCTTGCGCCGGCTGCGTCGCGGCTGGCTGGATATCCTGTTCTTGCACGAGCCTGTACCAGCCTTGATTCAAACGGATGAATGGCAACGCTGGCTGGAGTCACTCGTGCAGTCAGGAAAAATCCGTCAGTTCGGCATTGCAGGAGAAGCGCCGCTGATTGCTGCCATGCTTGAGGCGAGTCCGACGTTGACGAACATCGTGCAAGTACGCGACAGCCTCGCCAGGCATCAGGCGGACGTGCTCTTGCAGCATCAACGCGCATTGCAATTCACGTATGGCTATATGGCGGGCGGTACACCGCAAGGAGCGGATGGCGCTGCCGTGTTACGAGAAGCACTGCAACGCAATGCAACCGGCTCCATCCTTGTGTCGACCCGCCGTGTGGACCGTGTGGCTGTACTGGCTCGGGCAGCGCAGTAAGTGACTGGTGGCTTATCGACTTGTGGGTGACATGGTGGTGACTTATTGCTGACTTGATGAGTCACCTCGCCCATCAAACCGTGTCGACGATGTTCAACACCAGATACTGCGCGGCGCGGTCGTAGCTGCCGATTTTATTCAATAACGCGGTATCGGCCTTGAGGTAATCCGAAAAGCCGCGCCGCCGCCAATAGGCGGCCGAATCATTCACCGCCACCAGTGCCGCATGGCCGATCCCGATGGTCATGGCATGCCGCTTGATCAACTCCACCAGTTTCCCGCCCAAACCGTACTGCCGCACGGCGTCAGTGAGCGCTATGTCGTGCAGATAAAGGCAATCGGCTTGCGACGGTAAAATATGCAACAAGGAATTCAACGCAGGCGGTTGTCCCAACAGGGCGGGATGGGTAATGGCGTAACCATGCACGCCGCCGTCACCGTCGACGGCAACCCGGCATCCATCGGCGAATAACCGCAGGCGTTCTGCAAACACCTCCGGCGATTCGGGATAATCGGGATGTACCTGTTCTGCGATGGCGACGACGGCGGACAGGTCGCGCTCATACATCCCGCGCCAGAACATGACCAGATCGTTCGCCGCTTTGTTTTCCATCAACAATCGCCTCCATTCAGTTCGCTATATGTCTTTAGCCGTGTACGTATCCAGCCGCGAGACACGCCGCCAGTCTTCTGCTCAGACCGAGATTCCGGCTGCAGACTTGACTGCAATTTTGACCGTAAACGTAAATAAGCTGCCGACGGCAGCTTATTGATGGTGATGCAGTGCCGATGGTCGGGATCGACCGGCCGGCATAAGCTCATGCGCGCGGTCTGAGCAACTCCAGAATGCCGGTGAGTTCGGTGCGCATGGCTTCGATCTCTTCGGCACCCATCGATATTTCGATCTCTTCGATGACTTCCGATTGGTCTTGGTTTAGATGACCGTCCAGCTTGTTGCGCGCGCCACTGATCGTGAAACCTTGTTCGTACAGCAGCTCGCGGATGCGGCGAATCAGTAGCACTTCATGATGCTGGTAGTAGCGACGATTGCCACGGCGCTTGACTGGTTTGAGCTGGGTGAACTCTTGCTCCCAGTAGCGCAGTACGTGCGGCTTCACGCCACACAATTCGCTGACTTCACCGATGGTGAAATAGCGCTTGGCGGGGATCGGCGGCAGGACGATCACCGCTGGTTTATTGACGCGTTCGTTCATGGCAAGGTTACGAGGGACTTACATTACACAACGAGAGCGAGCGGCTGGATGGTGGAATCCTCAACCATTTCCTTGAGCTTCTGACTGGCGTGAAAAGTGACGACACGGCGTGCAGTAATAGGAATTTCTTCGCCGGTTTTAGGATTGCGGCCAGGACGCTGCGGCTTGTCACGCAATTGAAAATTGCCGAAGCCGGAAAGTTTGACGGCCTCACCACGCTCCAGGGCATTGCGAATTTCGTCGAAGAAAGTTTCAACCATGTCTTTTGCTTCACGCTTGTTAAGACCGACCTGCTCGAACAAAAGTTCGGCAAGCTCGGCCTTGGTCAGCGTGGGGAGATTTTTTTCCGCTTGCGAGCGTACCTGAGATTCCAGTACGGCACGTTGTAAGTCGGCATCCAGCACAGATTGAAATTCACTTGAATTCACGTTGTTCATGACGGGTGGTTGGCCTGTTCTCTACCGGTTCTTTATCTAATTGCTTTGTCTGTTGCTTTGTTTATTATCAAGCACGCAATTTGGCGGCAAGTTTCCCCGTCGCAGCGGCTACGATAGCGGCCATTGCAGCGTCAACAGTGTCGTCCTGGAGTGTGTTTTGAGTATCTTGCAAGGTGAATCGGAAAGCAAGGCTTTTTTCGTCATTTTCCAGGCCCTTTCCTTGATATTCATCAAATAAAACAAAGGCTTGGATGATCGAACATGCTGCGTTGTCCTGCTTTTCAGCGGCAAAAATATCGCGCAATTCCTGGACCTGAACAGCCTGTTTGACGACCAGTGCGAGGTCGCGTGTAACCGCCGGGAATTTGGAAATTTCGACATACGCAGGCACGTCGCGTTGCTGCAGCGCCGCGGCGTCAACTTCAAACACGACCGGTGCCAGCGGCAGGTCGTATTTTTGCTGCAGGCGTGGATGCAGTTCGCCGATCAGGCCGATGTTCTTGCCGTCCAGCTCAACCTGTGCGGAACGTCCCGGGTGCAGCGCAGGATGTTCAACACGCGCAAAACGCAGCACGCGCGGGGCGAACAAAGCTTCCAGATCTGCTTTGACATCGAAGAAGTCGACGTTGCGGGAATCCTGTCCCCACTGCTCTTCAGCGACCGGGCCATAGGCCAGGCCGGCGACGCGCTTCGGTTGGTGATAACCGGCGACTTCCAGCGGACCATCCTGTACTTGCGCATCACGATGGAACACGGCGCCGATTTCAAACACGCGCACGCGGTTGGCCTTGCGGTTGATGTTGTAACGTACGTTCGCGACCAGGCTGGCGATCAGCGAGGAGCGCATCACGTTCATCTGGCTGGCGATAGGGTTGAGCAGCTTGATCGGTTCCTGGTTACCGGCAAAGTCTGCTTCCCATGCGCTTTCGACGAAGCTGAAATTGACCACTTCCTGATAGTCGAGATCGGCCAGCAGATGGCGGACATCGAACAGCGAGCGGATATTTTCCGGCGCGATTTTCATGGCGCTGGCAGCAACCGGCGGCAAGGCCGGGATGTTTTCAAAGCCGTAGACGCGCGCGATTTCTTCGATCAGATCTTCTTCGATTTCGATGTCGAAACGGAAAGACGGCGGCGTCACCTCGAACAAGCCGGGCTCTTGCGTGAACTGCAGGCCGAGGCGTGTGAAGATGTTGGCGATCATGTCGTCGGTGATAGCCACACCGATGACCTTGGTGGCGCGAGCAGTACGCACTTTGACCGGATCACGCTTGGGCAGGTTGACGATCTGGTCGTCGACCGGACCGACCTTGGTGTCGGCTGTACCGCAGATTTCGATCAGCAAGGCGGTGATGCGCTCGATATGCTCCACCACGGTCGCGAAGTCGACGCCGCGTTCGAAACGATGCGCTGCATCCGTCGAGAAGTTGTAGCGGCGTGCACGGCCCTGGATCGCTTGCGGGAACCAGAATGCGGCTTCCAGATAGATGTTGGTGGTCTCAAGCGATACCGACGTGGCGTCGCCGCCCATGATGCCGGCCAGCGATTCGAGTTCTTTATCGTCAGCGATCACGCCGACCCATTCGTCGACTTCAACGGTATTGCCGTTGAGGAGCTTGATCTGCTCGCCCTTCTTCCCCCAGCGCACATCGAGGCTGCCGTGGATCTTGTCCAGATCGAACACGTGCGACGGACGACCCAGTTCCAGCATGACGTAGTTGGAGATATCCACCAGCGCCGAAATCGGACGCTGACCGCTGCGCTCGAGGCGCTGCTTCATCCATTGCGGTGTTGCCGCCTTGGCATTCAGGCCACGGATGACGCGACCGGCGAAGCGGCCGCACAGATCCGGAGCGGAAATCTTGACCGGCAATTTCTCGTCAAGTCCGACAGCAACGTTCTGGAAAGTCGGCTGCTTCAGCGGTGTATCGGTCAGTGCCGACACTTCGCGTGCTACGCCCAGCACGGACAAGCAATCTGCTTTGTTCGGTGTCAGCTTGATGGTGAACTTCAAGTCGTTCAACAGGAAGTAATCACGGAAATTCTGACCGACCGGCGCATCGTCCGGCAGTTCCAGCAGGCCGCCATGATCTTCCGACAGCTTGAGTTCGCGTGCGGAGCACAGCATGCCCTGCGACTCGACACCACGCAGCTGGCCGACCTTGATCTCAAAGGGCTTGCCATCGGCGCCCGGCGGCAGCACGGCGCCAGCCATGGCGCAAGGCACCTTCATGCCGACGCGCACGTTCGGCGCGCCGCAGACGATGTTGAGAATGGTGCCGGTCTTGACGTCCACCTGGCAGACATTCAGACGATCAGCGTTCGGGTGCTTGGCGATTTCAAGCACTTCACCGACCACCACGTTGGAGAACGGCGGCGCGACCGCTTCGACTTCTTCCACTTCCAGGCCCGACATTGTCAGCAAGTGCGACAACTCATCCGAAGTCATCTTCGGATTGACCATGGTACGCAACCAGTTTTCAGAGAATTGCATGATTCAAACCTTCAGCTATGGTCCGGAAATCCGGACAGTCCATACAGTTCGCAAGGCAGCGCAGAGGATATTCGCGCCGGCCCGGCATCACATTGTTCAATTGAATTGCGTCAGTTAAATTGCTTCAAGAAGCGCAAATCACCTTCGTAGAACAGACGCAGGTCGTTGATGCCATAGCGCAGCATGGTCAGGCGCTCGAGGCCGGAGCCGAACGCGAAACCAATGTATTGCTCTGGATCGAGGCCCATGTTGCGCACCACGGTCGGATGCACCTGGCCTGCGCCGGATACTTCCAGCCAACGGCCTTTCAATGGGCCGCTGCCGAAGGCGATGTCGATTTCCGCCGATGGTTCGGTGAACGGGAAATACGATGGACGGAAGCGCACCTGCAGGTCGTCGGTTTCAAAGAAAGCTTTGACGAAGTTGAGGTACACGCCCTTGAGGTCGGCGAAGCTGATGTCTTCAGCGATCCACAGGCCTTCGACCTGATGGAACATCGGTGAGTGCGTCGCGTCGCTGTCGACGCGATAAGTACGGCCCGGCGCGATGACTTTGATCGGTGGTTTGTTCATGCGCGCATAGCGCACCTGCATCGGGCTGGTATGCGTACGCAGCAGCAGCGGCTTGCCTTGCGTATCGTTGCCTTCGATGTAGAAAGTGTCCTGCATCGAACGCGCGGGATGGTTTTCCGGGCTGTTCAATGCGGAGAAATTGGTCCAGTCGGTTTCGATTTCCGGGCCGTCGGCAACGTCGAAGCCGATCGAGCGGAAGATCTCTTCAACGCGCTGCCACGAACGCATGACCGGATGGATGCCACCCTTGCCACGGCCACGGCCCGGCAAAGTGACATCGATCGCTTCGGCGTTCAGGCGCTCTTGCATTTGTGCGTTGGCCAGTGCGTCACGGCGCGCAGTGAGCGCGTTCTCGATCTGCTCTTTGGCGGCGTTGATGACGGCGCCTTGCACCTTGCGTTCTTCAGGAGCCAGCTTGCCAAGGCCCTTCATTTGCTCAGTGATCTGACCGGTTTTGCCAAGGTATTTGGCTTTGGCATTTTCCAGGGCTGCAGCGTCGGGTGCGCCGGCAAAGTCGGCCTGGGCCTGTGCAACGAGTTGTTCTAGGGAATTCATGCGGTAAGTCTCGCTCCATTCAGACAGATATCTGAGTAATCTAAGAACCGATCCGGCTCTGAGAACCTGTTCAACATCTCACTGCGAGGCCATGATCTGACCTTTGCTGCCGTTGGCTGCAGATCTTGAACAAGTTCTAACGACGAAGTCGAAAAAACAAATTGAAATACGGAGATTCAAAACGACTACGGGGCACAGGTATTTCACCTCTGCCCCGCAAGATTTGCAGTGCCGTCCGAAACCGGACGACGACTGCAACATAGCTAATTACTTAGCGATGTTGGCTTTCACCTGATTGACAATCGCAGCGAACGCTGGCTTGTCAGTCACAGCCATATCGGCCAGAACCTTACGGTCCAGTTCGATCGAAGCACGCTTCAGGCCGTTCATGAACACGCTGTATGTCACGCCATGCTCACGAGCAGCAGCGTTGATACGGGCGATCCACAATGCACGGAATACGCGCTTCTTGTTGCGGCGGTCACGGTATGCGTATTGGCCAGCGCGCATAACTGCTTGCTTGGCGATACGATAGACGGTGCTGCGGCGACCACGGTAACCCTTGGCTTGCGCCAGGACTTTTTTATGACGGGCACGTGCTGTTACCCCACGTTTAACTCTAGGCATAGTAGCTCCTTAGTGATGGTGAGGTTAAGCGTTCGGCATCATGCGCATGACTGATACGACGTCTGCAGCATTGACATTGGTAATACCGCGCAACTGGCGTTTAACTTTTGTGGTTTTCTTGGTCAAGATGTGGCGCTTGAAAGCGTGACCACATTTGATTGTTCCACCTGGACGTACACGAAAGCGCTTTTTGGCGCTGCTTTTCGTCTTCATTTTTGGCATGACACTATCTGTCCTTTTTTGGACAGCTCCATTTTTTGATGATTGCAGGTGGCA
>Ga0209913_1000606_pt1 | contig 28342 bp, 28 predicted proteins | sample PersoiDNA2013203_FD_185805 | JGI IMG/M metagenome (GOLD analysis project Ga0209913, IMG submission 185805) | Permafrost soil microbial communities from the Arctic, to analyse light accelerated degradation of dissolved organic matter (DOM) -... | ecosystem: Environmental > Terrestrial > Soil >... | reverse complement strand
AATTGTGATGTTCATGCGCTCGGTCAAAAGCCGCAACTTCTTTGAGCAGATGAAAGGCCGCGGCGTGCGCATCATCCCGCCCACCGACCTGCAGGCCGTCACCCCCGACGCCAAAGCCAAAGACCACTTCGTCATCGTCGATTGCGTGGGCGTGTGCGAGCAAGACAAAACCGACTCCGCCCCCATGGACCAGAAAAAGTCCGTGCCCTTCGACAAACTGCTGCAAGCCGTGGCGCTGGGCAACGTGGAACCCGAAGTGCTCTCCAGCGTCGCCGCCCGCCTGGCCCGGCTGGACCGCGAGCTAAGCGAGAGCGACAAACTCAAGATCATGCAGGCCAGCGGCGGCTACTCCCTGAAAGACCTGGCGCGCGGCATTGTGGATGCACTCGACCCCGACAACTGGCAAGCAGACTCCACGGGAGCCGTTCGCCCTGAGCTTGTCGAAGGGCTCATACAAGCCGCCACCAAACCCCTGTGCGACCCCGCCCTGCGCAACCTGCTCCTCGACCTCAAAAAGAAGGCCGAACAAATCATCGACACCGTCACGCGAGACAATCTGCTGCGCGATGACGATGTGCGCACGGTGGAAGACGAAGGCCGCCAGTTTGTGGTGGTGAATGTGCCGCGTGCCTCGCGGCTGCAGCGCCCGGTGTTTGTGGGGCCCAACCCCATGACGGGCACTTACCGCCGTGCCGACGAGGGCGATTACCGCTGCTCCGATGACGAGGTGCGCCGCATGCTGGCCGACCAGTCCGACACGCCAGCCGACTCACAAATATTGGAGCATTTTGGCCAGCCAGACTTTGACCCGGAGACGGTCAAGCAATACCGCAACCGCTTTGCCTCACGCGCGCCAGACCATCCGTGGTTGCTGTTGGACGACACGCCCCTGCTTACCAAGCTGAGTGCCCTGCGCCGTGACCGCGCCACCGGTTTGGAGGGTGCCACCGTGGCGGGCCTGTTGATGTTTGGCCGGTTTGAGGCTTTGCGTGATGCGCTACCAGGTTTTCATGTGGACTACCGCGAGCGCCTGTCTGACGACCCCGCCGTGCGCTGGACAGACCGTGTGGTGCCAGATGGCACTTGGGAAAACAATCTGTTCCAGTTTTATGTGCGGGTGATGCAGCGCCTGTCGGGCGACTTGAAAATGCCTTTTCAGCTGGACCGCGAGCTGTACCGCAAAGACGACTCGGCCGTGCATGAAGAGTCGTTGCAGCCCGACCGCGTGAAGCTGGTGCTGCCCATGGTGAGTTTGATTCCGGACGAGGTGGATCAGGCGCTGCGTGTGCGCTTTGGCGACCGTTTTGCCAAGCTGGACAAGACGGCGGTGCAAGCGGTGGTGACGGCCCAGGTGGAAGGCAGCGTGACCAATGGCCGCATGCAGGAAATCACCGGGGAGCATTCCAAGGACATCACTGGCGTGCTGCAAAACCTGGTGCGTGATGGCTTGCTGACGCAGCAAAACCAGCGGCGCTGGGCAAGCTACCGCGTGGCGGAGGACTCCCCCCAATTGCCGGATGACTCCCGTCATTGGGACGGGGACTCCCCCCAATTGGTGGGCGACTCCCCCCAATTGGTGGGCGACTCCCCCCAATTGGATCGACTGGCTGGACTCTCAGTGGAGATTCAGGGCCTGCTACCGCTGGCAGAGCCCGCCCGCAAAAATAAAAAACTCCCGGTGGATCAGCTCAAAGGTGTTATTCAGCAGCTATGCCAGAGCCGCTGGTTGTCAACTGCTGAACTGGCGGCGCTGGTTGACCGTGATGCTGAGAAGTTGCAATCACGCTTTTTGACGGCGATGGTGAGGGAGGGGACTTTGGAATTGCGGTATCCCGACGTTCGCAATCGGCCAGATCAGGCATACCGTGCCAGTGGTAATGCTTCACTATCAAAACAGTAGCTGCTTGCGGAATGAGTACGTGGGCTACGAGTTGATTTGACTATTGTTTTCATAAGGAAGTGAAAACTTAACGAAGTTAACTAATAAAACGAATTGAACTAAAATAGATGGCATGAACACGTTCGCCCTCAATCCACCGTTTGCCACCGAAACCGCTCAACCGCGTCATGGCTCCCCCGACAGCCCCTACGCCACAGCCGCGCAGACCCAGGCTTTGCTGCGCTCCGGCGCGCAATACCGGCGCGACCGCATGGACGCGGCCGACATGATCACCACCGACGAAGCCGCCGCGCTGGCGGGCTCCACCCGTGTGACGGTCAACGCCTGGATCAAGAGCGGGCGCTGCATTGGCGTGGCGCATTTGCGCCGTGGGTTCAAGCTGCCGCGCTGGCAGTTTGAGCCCGCCATCTGGCCCGTGTTGCAGCCCCTGTCCAAAAGTCTGGGCACCAGCGATGGCTGGCAGCTCCTTGCGTTTTTGGAATCGCCCGCCACCGCTTTGGATGGCCAGACTCCCCGCGCAGCACTGGAGCAGGGCGCCACGCCCGAGCGCATATTGGCACTGGCAACGGCTGAGGCCCACTGACCTCGTCCATGAACTTCAAAGACCTTCATTCCCCGATTCTTGAAATCCCTGCCCGCCAAACGTGGCACCGCGTGCAGCGCACCAGCGCCCGGCGCGACAGCGTTCGGTTCAAGGGCTTTGTGCTAGCCCACCCTTGGTGCCTTGGCCGGGCGCTTCGATCTGGTGGACGAGCCCACCGCCTATCTTGCTGACTCGCCTGAGACAGCGTTATATGAGTCCCTGTTTCGCAGGGAGGTGCGCAGTTGCCACTGGGACCGGCTGGATCAGCGCTCTCTGGTGAGTTTTGATGGGCGGGCTAGCTTGCGCTTGGCGGACTTGCGCGGCTTGGAAGAGCGTTACCCCGTGCTGCAGTCCATGCGCTACGAGACCAGCCAAAAGTTTGCGCAAGACTGTAGGCAGCAAGAACTGCACGGTATCTTGTACGCATCGGCCCAGCATCCGTACCATAGCTGCGTGTGTTTGTTCAAGTCTGGCATGGAACGGACCAAAAAAGTGGCTACCTTTGCACTGGTGGATGCGGGCAGCGGGACGTTGCACAAGGCGGTCGTAAACGCTGCCCGTGGTTCGCAGGTGCCGATCATTCGGGAATATTGGCGGCAATTTGAGGTCGCAAATTGCGACTTCAGGTTGCTATTGTTTTCGTAGCTTCTCACGCAATGAGTACGGGGCTACAGGCCAATTTCTTATGAAAAAACCATGCAAGCCATGGTAAGCCCTGCACAACTGCATTGCCCACCAGGACTATGGCTTGCGCGCGCGTGCAGGTGGTGGAAACACGCCAGGCGCTGCTGCTCACCAACGTGGGCGGTTTCTTGCCCGGCCGCGTGGAGGACGTCATTGATCAGGACGCGCCGCTGGAAATCTATCGCAACCCGTATCTGGCCGAGGCCATGGTCAGCCTGAACATGATCGACACGCAGGGCGGCGGCATCAAGCGCATGTTTCAGGCGCAGCGGCGGCGATTCTTCCCGCTGCCGGATTACGACCTGTCGCAACCCGAGCGGGTGATGGTGACGCTGCGCGGGTGCATTCTGGACGTGCGCTACACCCGGCTGCTGATGGCGCAAGGCGAGCTGGACCTGGCCACCATCATGCTGCTGGACAAGGTGCAAAAGGGGCAACGTATTTCTGCGGACGAGGCCAAGCGGCTGCGGGCCGCCAAGCTGGTAGAGGGGCGCTACCCCAACCTGATGGTGGCCGGCAAAGTGTCGGCGGTGGCGGGTCAAAAGGCCCAGCACATCCGCAACCGGGGTTTTGACAGTCAGTATTACCGCGACATGATCGTGGCGCTGGTGCGTGAACACCAGCCGGTGTCGCGCGAGGACATTGACAGGTTGCTGCTTGACAAGCTGCTGAGGTGCTGAGTCAGGCGCAGAAGCTCACGAAAATTCACAACCTGCTGTCATCACAGTCAGGCAAGACGATTAGAAACGCAGGGTCGCGGGCTATTTCTCAATGGGTTTTGATGGAGCAAAAAAACAATGAAAAACAAACAAACTAGCAATGCTGGTTCGTCGGCATTGCAGAAAACTTGTTTGATTTCAATAGGTTAGCCTTTGTTTAGCAGACAGTTGACATTTTGTTTAACAAAGAGAGTACGCGCCGGGTGACCCACAGATGCGCAACTTGATGCCGCAATTTTTGACTTCAAGTCGCTATGTTTTTAGTAGCTGCTTTCGCATATTCCACGGGGGCTAGCTGCCATTTTACTTGCTTGTATTCTTGGCAACCACTTCGCGCACCCGCTGCGCGAGGCTGCCGTCGGCCTCTGCGGTCATGAACTGGGAGAGCAGGGCGTCTGCCTGTGATGGGGCTTGCGTAGCATCTGGGCGGGCGCGGCGGGCGGCAGCTTCGTAGTTGGCGATGGCGGTTTGGGCTTCTTGTGCGGTAAGCCCGCTGTGCTCCACGATGCGGCCCAGCGTGGCCCAATATTCCACCTGGCCCGCCACCGAGCGGCGCATGGGCTGCGCCGCCTCGCGGGCCTGCGCCACCAGGGCGGAGGGGAGTTTGACGGAGGCGAATGTGGAACTGGGCTGGGCCATGGTGTTTCTCCTGTTTGGCGCATTTTGCGCCAATACGCGCCATTATGTCTATGTTTTTAAGTTAACAAGCCCTGATGTCGAATTGGACGAGTGACAGCGATCCATGATGTTGAACCTTAATCCACTATTATTTTTATAGCTGCTTGCGCAATGAGTACGGGGGCTGATGGCCAATTTGGCTCAAGGTTTCGGAGGTGTCAACCCTACCTCTTGCTTTTTCAAAGCCAATCAGTTACATTCGGTATTCGCAAATCAAGAATATTGAATTTCAATGCAACTCAAACCCCAAGACTTTCTGGTAGCCCTCAAGCTGGTGGCTTGGGGTGATCAGCGTTGGACGTATGCGCGCTTGGCGCACGAGCTGGGCGTGAGCGCTTCTGAGGCACACGCTTGCGTCAAGCGGGGTTTGCAGTCCGGGCTGCTGTTGGACAACAGCCTGCTGGCCCCACCACCCAGTCCTTTGACCGCGCAGGAACCTGCGGCCATCTATCGTTTGCCCAAGCGTGCTCGGCGCGTACCTGTCGGCAAAGCCATGTTGGCGCAGGACGCCATACCCGGCGCCGCGTCAGACAACCCGGCCAGACCCCATGCGCAAAACCTGGCTGAATTTGCGTTGCATGGCGCCAAATATGCATTTCCGGCCGAGAAGCTGCAACCCACGATTGGCGTGCCCACCAGCCACAGCGCACCGGCGTTTGCGGGGGTGTTTGCCCCGGGCTCGGATGACTACGTGTGGCCGCACCCGGAGGGTTCGATGCGTGGTACGGGCCTGCAGCCTCTGCACCCATGTGTGCCCTATGCCGCCATGCAAGACGCCAAGCTGTACGAGATGCTGGCCTTGTTTGACGCCCTGCGCGTAGGCCGCGCCCGCGAGCGGGGCATGGCAGTCAAGCGCTTGCCAGAGCTGATTCACCCTTCAACGATGGCAAAAAACGAGGAGTCGGCGCATGGCTAGCCGCACCCGCTACGACCCATCAGGCATTCAAGCCGAATTTGAGCCCGGCTCGCGGGGCCGCGTGTTGCGCAACTTGTTGGGCATCAAGCGTGTGGGCGACATTGATGAGGCCGAGTCACAGACGCTGCTGCTTGCGCAAGCGCAGGCTATAGAACGGTACGGCGACGATCAGCGGTTCACCGCAAAAGACATCTGCGATTTGCATCGTCTGTGGCTGGCGCCCGTGTACGCATGGGCGGGCGAGTATCGCTCCGTCAATATCGGCAAGTCAGGCTTTCAGTTTGCGCATGCACCTTTGATTCAGGGGCTGATGGCTGAGCTGGAGCGTGGCGCGTTGGCCGAATTCACGCCGTGTCGCCCTTCAACGGATGCCCAAGTGGCAAGGGCCTTGGCGGTCGTGCATGCGGAGTTGATTTTGATTCACCCCTTTCGGGAGGGCAACGGCCGGGTGGCTAGGTTGCTGGCGTTGTTGATGGGGCTCCAGGCAGGCCTGCCGCCGCTCGACTTTTCTCCGATCGATGGGGCCAACAAGGATGCATATATAGTCGGCATTCACGCCGCCTTGGGGCGGAATTATGTGCCGCTAACCGCGATGTTTGAGCAGGTTATTTCACAGACTTGGACGCAGCACGTTGCTTCCAGTACTCGGTGAAAGAGCGGGCGTCGGTAATGCCTACAGTTTTGATGGCGCGCTCAAACGGTTGGCGGATGCCTTCAATGCCAGACGATGTTCTTGCCGAGACAATAAGGCCTGCCTTGGCTTCAGTTTTGTCTTGCAGGAACCGGTTGGACTGTGAAAGTTTCATGCCCTCGATTTTACCCGGCGAGTGGTAAAAATCCAATAAAAGAAAGTATCCATGAATTCAGCCACCATCGTCCAGAAACTCTGGAATTACTGCAACGTGCTGCGCGACGACGGCATGAGCTATGGCGACTATGTCGAGCAGTTGACCTACCTGCTGTTCCTCAAGATGGCCGACGAGCGCAGCCAGCCGCCCTGGAGCCAGCCCAGCCCGATCACCAAGGGCTTTGACTGGCCCTCACTGCTGGCGCGTGATGGCGATGATCTGTTCGACCACTACCGCCACACGCTGGAAAAGCTGGGTGCCGAGAAGGGCACCATCGGCCTGATCTTCGGCAAGGCGCAAAACAAGTTCCAGGACCCGGCCAAGCTGCGCCGCCTGGTGGTGGACCTGATCGATTGTGAAAACTGGTCGGCCATGGGCGCCGATGTCAAAGGCGACGCCTACGAGGGCCTGCTGGAGAAGAACGCGCAAGACACCAAGAGCGGGGCCGGGCAGTACTTCACGCCGCGCCCGCTGATTCAGGCCATGGTGGACTGCATGGCACCCAAGCCGGGCGAGACAATTTGCGACCCGGCCTGTGGCACCGGCGGCTTTTTGTTGGCCGCGCACAACCATGTGGCGCAGCACAACCCCAACCTCACGCGCGAGCAGAAAAAGCACCTGAAAGAGTCCGCCCTGCGCGGCTGGGAGCTGGTGCAAAGCACGGCGCGCCTGGCGGCCATGAACATGATGCTGCACGGTATTGGCTCCGACAAATCGGTGCCCATTGTGGTGGCCGACGCGCTGGCCGCTGACCCCGGCGAACGCTTTGACGTGGTGCTGGCGAACCCACCCTTTGGCAAGAAGAGCAGCACCATGATCACCGGCGCTGAAGGCAAAGTGAGTACCGAAAAAGATGTGATCGAGCGTGACGATTTCTGGGCCAGCACGTCGAACAAACAGCTCAACTTTGTGCAGCACATCAAGACGCTGCTCAAGCAGCATGGCCGCGCGGCGGTGGTGTTGCCCGACAACGTGTTGTTTGAAGGCGGCGCGGGCGAAACCATCCGCAAGAAGCTGCTGCACGAGTGCGATGTGCACACGCTCTTGCGCCTGCCCACCGGCCTGTTTTACGCCCAGGGCGTCAAGGCCAATGTGGTGTTCTTTGAGCGCAAGCCCGCCTCTGAGACGCCGTGGACGAAGAAGCTGTGGATTTACGACCTGCGCACCAACCAGCATTTCACGCTCAAGACCAACCCGCTCCGGCGCGAGCATCTGGAAGAGTTCGTCAAGCTCTACAACCCGGCGAATCGGCATGAGCGCAAGACGACGTGGAGCGCAGAGCCTTCGACCCCTTCGACGGAGCTCAGGACAGGCGGCTCAGGCCGAACGGGCGGCGACACCGGCCCTGAGGGTCGCTGGCGTGTGTATGACTATGCCGAGCTGATCGCCCGGGACAAAGCGAGTCTGGACATTTTCTGGCTCAAGGACGATTCACTGCTTGAGAGCGACAACCTCCCGCCGCCGGATGTGATTGCGCAGGAAATCGTGGACGATCTGGAAGCTGCGCTGGAGCAGTTCCGGCTGATTGCGGGTGACTTGGCGGCCGAGCCCGAGCAGCTGGCCTGACAACGCTATTTCTTTGGCTTCCAGCGCTTCAGCAACAGCGCATTGCTCATCACACTCACCGAGCTCATCGCCATTGCCGCCCCGGCCACGACCGGGTTCAGAAAGCCCAGCGCGGCCAATGGAATGCCGGCCACGTTGTAGGCAAAGGCCCAGAACAGGTTTTGCCGGATTTTGGCTACCGTGCGGTCGGAGATGTCCAGGGCGGCCGCCACCAGCGCAGGGTCGCCGCGCATCAGGGTAATGCCGGCGGCGTGCATCGCCACATCCGAGCCGCCGCCGCCCGCATTGGCCATCGCCATGCCGACGTCGGCGGCGGTCAAGGCGGGCGCGTCGTTGACGCCGTCACCGACCATCGCCACGGTATGGCCGCCGCTCTTGAGTGCCAGCACCTGCGCGGCCTTGTCGCCGGGCAGCACCTCGGCGCGCACTTCGCCCTCTTGCGGGCGAAAGCCCAGACGCCGCGCCATGGCTTCGGCGGCGCCCTGGTTGTCGCCGGAAATCATCACGGTCTTGATTGAGCGCGCGCGCAAAGCGGCCACGGCGGCCTGGGCGCCGGGTTTGGGTTCATCGGCAAACGCCAGCAGCGCCAGGATGTCAATGCGTTCGGCTTGCGCGGCTGTGGCCGCCCAGCGCCGCGCCAGCAGCGACACGGTGGCGCCGCTGCCCTGCAGCGTGGCGGCGGGCGCTGCCAGCGCGCGCCAGTCCACCCCCAGCTCGTCCATCCAGCGCAGGCTACCGATCAGGTAGGTCGGTTGTGCTGCCTCGCTGCCATCCGCAGCGCGCACCTCGCCCTCGGTGCCGCGCCCCGGCACGGCCCGCACATTCACGGGCGGATGGATGGCCAGGCCGCGTTCGCTGGCCGCCGCCACCACAGCGCGCGCCAGCGGGTGTTCGCTGCCGCTTTGCAAGCTGGCCGCAGTGGTCAGCAGCGTTACTTCATCGCCACCCGACACAGGTTGAAATGCCGTCAAACGCGGCTGGCCCACGGTCAGCGTGCCGGTCTTGTCAAACACCACCACATCGACCTTGTGCGCCAGCTCCAGCGCCTGCGCGTCCTTGATCAAAATGCCGTACTTGGCCGCCACACCGGTGCCCGCCATGATCGCGGCCGGCGTGGCCAGCCCGAGCGCGCACGGGCAGGCAATGACCAGCACCGTCACGGCGTTGATCACGGCCACTTCAAACGGGTGGCCGCTCAGCCACCAGCCCAACAGGGTGATCAGGGCAATACCGAGCACCACCGGCACAAACACCGCGCTGACCTGATCGACCAGGCGCTGAATCGGCGCTTTGGCCGCTTGCGCGTCTTCGACCAGGCGGATGATGTGGGCCAGCACCGTCTCGCTGCCGACCGCCCGGACCTGCATCACGATGCGGCCGTCACCGTTGATGGAGCCGCCGGTGAGCGCCGCGCCGGGGTCTTTGACGATGGGCAGCGGCTCGCCGGTCAGCATCGATTCATCAACCTGGGTTTGACCCTCTTGCAGCAGGCCGTCCACCGGCAGGCGCTCGCCGGGTTTCACGACCAGCCGGTCGCCCACCAGCACCTCGGCCACCGGCACATCGACCTCGCCGTCGAGGCCGATCAAATGGGCGGTGGCCGGGCGCAGGCCATGCAGCGCCCGAATCGCCGAGGTGGTTTGCCGCTTGGCGCGGGCCTCTAACCATTTGCCCAGCAGCACCATGGTGATCACCACGGCCGAGCCTTCAAAGTACAGATGCGCCATGACGCCTGGCGCGGCGCTCAGCCACAGCCACATCGACAGCAGCCAGCCCGCCGTGGTGCCCAGGGCCACCAGCAAGTCCATATTGCCAGCCAGATTTTTCAGTGCGTGCCAGCCGACCTTGTAAAAACGCGCACCCAGAATGAATTGCACCGGGGTCGCCAACGCAAACTGCAGCCAGGTCGGCAGCATCCAGTGCCAGCCCACCAGGTTACCCAGCATCGGCAGCACCAGCGGCGCTGACAGCGCCAGGCCGATCGCCACCGGCATGAAACCCGCCCAGGGCGAAGCATCGGGGGCGTCAATGGCGGCGTCTGCCGCCACCGGCTCGTAACCCGCATCACGCACCGCGCGGCGCAGTCGTGCCTCCATTTGCTCGGACGGCGCGTAGGCTATGCGCGCCGATTCCGTGGCCAGATTGACCGCAACACTTTGCACGCCCGGCACTTTTTTCAGAGCGCGCTCGACCCGCGCGACGCACGAGGCGCAAGTCATGCCGCCAATGCCAATGTCCAGGGAGTCAGGGGAAATCGAGGGGGTTGCAGCAGTATTCATGGTCACGAGCGTAATCCTTCCCATCATGGCAAGGTCAAGTCCTGACATGGATCATTTGACCTTCCCATGGTGGCAAGGTTCAGGATATGCTCTTTACCATTTAAAGGAGTTTTTCCATGAAGCAAACATTTACGGTTACCGGCATGACCTGCGGCCACTGTGAAAAAGCCGTCACCCGCGCCGTGAAACAGCTCGACCCGCAGGCCGAGGTCGCCATCGACCGCGCGGCCAACAAGGTCGACGTGCAGTCAGAACAGCCGCGCGAGTTGCTGGCCCAAGCCATTGCCGAGGAAGGCTACACCGTCGCCGCATGAAAATGACCGTCCCGGCGCCGATGGAGGCCGCTGCGCTGGACGGCACGCTTTGGCCGGTCGCCATTGGCGTCGCGGCGCGCCTGTCAAATGTGTCGGCCAAGATGGTGCGGCACTATGAATCGCTCGGGTTGCTGGCACCGGTGGCGCGTACCGACAGCGGCTACCGGCAATACAACGCGGCCGACGTGCGTACCCTGCAGTTCATCAAGCGCGGGCGCGATTTGGGTTTTTCGATGGCCGAAATCGCCGAACTGGTGGGTCTGTGGCACAACCGCCAACGCGCCAGCGCCAGCGTCAAGCGCATTGCCCAGAAGCATGTGAACGAGCTGGCGCACCGCATCGAAGCCATGCAGGCGATGCAGCGTACCCTGTCCTCCTTGCTGGACCACTGCCATGGTGATGAGCGGCCCGATTGCCCGATACTGGACGATCTGGCAGGTACATGTTGCTAGTATTTGTATAGCTTATTGGTCATATTTCACGGGGGCTTGAGCCACTTTTTATCATGAACTCATTCCCTGTCAGCCCACGGCATCACCACCAAAGCCAGCACCCTGATGCTGATTGCGCCCGACATTTTCCGGCGCTGGCTCGAAACCCCGGCTTTTCGCAACGAAGTGTTGGCCGATGAACTCGGCACCGTGCGAGATCGTGACCCGCTTGCTGCGTCGCTTTGAGCAGGAGGGCTGGCTGAAGCTGGGGCGCGAGCAGTGGAAATTTATGGAAAATTGACCTGTAGCCCCCGTCCTGTATATGTGAGTAGCTATTAAATACATAGCTGTTTGCATTGGATGAGCTTCGTTTACCGGCATGCTGCGTGACTTTTGTCACAGACACAGGCGTTGACCAAGTGCCTAATCCAGCCATCTCAAACCCTGACAGGAGTTCCTCATGAAAACAAACGAAGGCGGCATTGACCGCATCCTGCGCATCGTCGTGGGCTTGGCGCTGATTGGCCTGACGTTGAACGGCAATATTGGCGTCTGGGGCTGGGTTGGCGTGGTGCCGTTGGCCACCGGGGCGTTGGGCTGGTGTCCGCTGTACACCCTGCTGGGCATCAATTCCTGCCCGATGAAAAGCAAAAGCTGACGTTTGGGCCGCTGAGCCGCGCCGGACGGCGTGGCTCAGCGGCGTGACCGGCACCGAGGTATCAGGGCGCGGGATCAATCCGCGTCGTCACGTAAATGTGCCAGACCGCAATAAACATCGCCGCAATCGACGGGCCGATGACAAAACCGTTAACGCCAAACACCACCATGCCGCCCAGCGTAGTGATCATCACCACGTAGTCCGGCATGCGCGTGTCCTTGCCGACCAGAATGGGCCGCAGCAGGTTATCGATCAGTCCGATCACCAGCAAGCCCCAGGTGCACAGCGCAACGCCTTGCCAGATGGCACCGGTCAAGAAGAAATAAACCGCCACGGGCAGCCACACCAGCCCGGCGCCAACCGCTGGCAACAGCGACAGAAACGCCATCAGCACCGCCCACAGCAAGGCGCCGCGGACGCCCAGGAACCAGAACGCGATGCCGCCGAGTGCGCCCTGAATGACGGCCACCAGCAAATTGCCTTTGACCGTAGCCCGGATCACGGTGGTGAATTTGCCGATCAATTCTTTTTTATGTTCGGGTGCCAGCGGGATCCCGTGGCGCAGGGCGCGTGCCACGCTGTCGCCATCCCGGATCAGAAAGAACGCCAGGTACATGGTGATGAAAAGGCTGGTCACGAATTCAAAAGTGATCTGGCCGATGCCCAGTGCCTGGCTGGCGAGGAACTGGCTGCCTTGCGCCAGCGCGGCGACCAAGCGACGCTGCAGGGCGGCGAAATTGACCAGCCCGAAACTGTCCAGCTGCGCCGTTACCCAGTCCGGCAGGGCGTTGAACCGACCCTGGAAGTAAAGCGATGGATTGACCTCACCCGACTGCAGCTGCTGATAGAGCAGGGCGGCTTCGCGCGCCAGCGCGGCGGTGAGCAGCGCAAACGGCAGAACAAGGACCAGCAGCACGAGCAGGAGCGTCAGCAGCGCGGCTGGCGTGCGCCGCCATTTGAGCCGCGCCAACAGCCGCCGGTACACCGGCGTGAACAGCAGCGCGATGATCGCACCCCACATGATGGTGCCGTAGAACGGCAGCAAGATCCACCCCAGCGCGATGGAAACGACGGCCATTAACGGCAAAAGCGCCTGGTTTTTGAACGAGGCAGATACTGGATCGTCAGAGGGGTTCATGGGGTATCTCGGGAGCACGCCGGGAGCGGCGCCGCCATCGTAGCAGTGTCGTGCTGGCCGCCGCTTCTGTCCTTAACTGGAAAGCTGACTGAGTTTTTCCAGCAATGCCTTGGCAGCGGGTTCCGACGATGCCGGGTTTTGCCCGGTGATCAGCAGGCCATCGGTGACGACGAAGGGTTGCCAGTCGGCTCCTTTTGAATAATGGCCCCCGTTTGCCTTGAGCATGTCTTCCACCAGAAACGGCACCACTTCGGTCAGCCCGACGGCCGCTTCCTCGGTGTTGGTGAAGCCGGTCACGGACTTGCCGCGCACCACCGACATGCCGTCAGCCGCCTTGGGGTGTCGCAGCACGGCGGGCGCGTGGCAGACGGCGGCGACCGGTTTTCCGGCCCCCAGCATGGCTTCGATGAGTGCGATGGAGTAAGCGTTTTCGGCCAGATCCCACAGCGGACCATGACCGCCGGGGTAAAACACGGCGTCGAAATCACCCGCCGATAACTCGCGCAGTGGATGCGTGCTGGCCAGCAGCGCCTGTGCGGCGGGGTCTGCCTTGAAGCGGTGCGTGGCCTCAGTTTGCGAGGCCGCATCGTCACTCTTGGGGTCGAGCGGCGACTGGCCACCCAGCGGAGACGCCAGTGTGATGGCGGCGCCCGCGTCCTTGAATGCGTAATAGGGCGCGGCGAACTCCTCCAGCCAGAAGCCGGTTTTGGCACCGGTGTTGCCGAGTTGGTGGTGCGAGGTCAATACCATGAGAATCTTTTTCATTTCGTTTCTTTCCGTGTTTGGGTGAGGTGTTTGTTGAATCAAAGAGGGCGCCGCTCAGTCGTTCGCCACGCGGACGATCAGCTTGCCGAAGTTCTTGCCTTCGAGCAGGCCGATAAAGGCCTGCGGGGCGTTCTCCAGGCCGTCGACGATGTCTTCGCGGAACTTGATCTTGCCCGCAGCCAGCCACTGGCTCATGTCTTTGGCGAACTCAGGGTAGCGATGGCCGTAGTCGTCAAAAATGATGAAACCCTGCATGCGGATGCGCTTGGTCAGCAGGGTACGCATCAGCAGCGGGCTGCGGTCCGGGCCTTCGGGCAGCGCGGTGGCGTTGTACTGCGCAATCAGGCCGCACACCGGCACACGGGCGGCGACATTGAGCAGCGGCAGCACGGCGTCGAACACCTTGCCGCCCACGTTTTCAAAATACACGTCAATGCCCTTGGGGCAGGCGGCTGCCAGCAGCGCCGCCAGATCGGGGCTGTGATGGTCAATGCAGGCGTCAAAGCCCAGTTCTTCCACGGCCGAGCGGCACTTGTCGGCGCCGCCGGCAATGCCCACCACGCGGCAGCCTTTGAGCTTGGCGATCTGCCCGACAACGGAGCCGACCGCGCCAGTGGCCGCGGCCACCACCACCGTTTCACCGGCCTTGGGCGCGCCGATGTCCAGCAGCCCCATGTAGGCGGTGAAACCCGGCATACCCAGCACGCCCAAGGCGTAGGAGGGGCGTGCCAGGCTTGAGTCCAGCTTGGTCAGGCCGGTGCCATCGGACAGCGCGTAGTCTTGCCAGCCGGTATAGGCCAGCACCCAGTCGCCGACCGCAAAACCGGCGTGCTGACTGCTTTGTACGCGGCACACGGTGGCACCCACCATGGTCGCGCCGATGGCAACCGAGGCGGCGTAGCTCGCGGCGTCGCTCATGCGGCCCCGCATATAGGGGTCGAGCGACAGATAGACGGTGCGCAGCAGCAACTGGCCCGGTCCGGCGACGGGCACGGCCGTGGTCGCAAGGTGAAAGTTGGCGGCGGTGGGCGTACCGACCGGGCGCGAGGTCAGTTGGACTTGACGATTCAGAGTGGTGGTTTGTGTCATGTGATTGGCTTTCAAAAAATTGGACGGTTGCGGGAGCTTCAGAGCGCGGCTTCCAGCACGCGCCGGCTGACCGCCGGTGTCACGTCACGGTGTTCGCTGAGCTGGGTCATGCCGTGTGCTTCCAGTTGGCGGATCACCACGTCAATGGCCTCGGCTCCGAGCCCATAAGCGCCCAGCCGGGTAGGAATACCCATGCGCTCGAAGAAGTCGCGCGTCTGCGCGATGGCGGCCGTGATGCGCTCGTCATCGCTGCCACTGCGAATGCCCCAAACGCGCTCGCCATACTGCAACAGCTTGGCGCGCTTTTGCACGCGACGCTCGTTCAGCATGGCAGGGAGCACGATCGCCAACGTGCGGGCGTGGTCGATGTTGTGCAGCGCGGTCAGCTCGTGACCAATCATGTGGGTGGCCCAGTCTTGCGGCACACCAGAGCCAATCAAGCCGTTCAGCGCGAGAGTGGCCGCCCACATCAGGCTGGCTCGGTCGTCGTAGTCGGGCTCGGGCGCCGCCAGCAGGCGGGGCCCAATGTCAACCAGCGTTTGCAGCAGGCTCTCGGCAAACCGGTCTTGCAGCGGCGCATTCACCGGGTAAGTCAGGTATTGCTCCACCGTATGCACAAAGGCATCGACGACGCCGTTGGCCAGCTGCTGTGGCGGCAGGGTGTAGGTCTTGGTCGGGTCCAGTACCGAGAACTGGGGGAACAGGTGGCGGCTGCGAAACGGCAACTTGGCGCCGATGTCACGGCGCGTGATCACGGACCCGTTGTTCATCTCCGAGCCGGTGGCGGGCAGGGTCAGCACCGCGCCAAACGGCAGGGCGGCCTTGATGTTGCGCCCGCCCTTGAGCAGGATGTCCCACGCATCGCCTTCAAACGGCACCGCCGCCGCGATGAATTTGGCGGCATCAATCACCGAGCCACCGCCCACCGCCAGCAAAAAGTCGAAACCGCCATCCCGCACTTTTTGCACGGCCTGCATCGAGGTGTCAAAGCCGGGGTTGGGCTCAATACCGCTGAAGGTTTCGTGCTGGCGTGTGCCCAGGGCTTGACGCACCTCGGCCAGTGTCCCGGTTTTTTCGGCGCTGGCGCCACCGACCAGAATCAGGACCCTGGCTTCGGCGGGCACCAGTTTGGCGAGATCGGCGATTCGGTCTTTGCCGAAAACAATCTGGGTCGGGTTGTAGAAATCAAAATTCAGCATGGCAATCCTTGTAGTGGTGGATGTGGACTTGAGGTCAATAAGCAGTAGGAGTAGACCGGTCGGCTAGTTAATTGAAAGAAAAAATTGAGTTTGAGCGTGTTCTCAAATGCGGGGTGAACCGAGCAGCAATTCGGTGCTGCGCAGGGCGTGATCAAACGGGCTGCCATCGCGGCGCAGCTTGGCCAGCAGGCTGGCACCGAGCCAAAGCTCGTACAACGTCAGGGCGGTCGCGTCGGCCACCAGGGTGGGCGGCACGGAGCCGTCAGCGCGGGCCTCTTCCAGGCATTGGGCAATGCGCTGCACGACGCGGTCGGTGCCGTCGCGCAAGGTCAGGCGCATGGTTTCCGAGATGTCGGCCACCTCGGCGCTGAGCTTGACAATCAGGCACTTGGCGCCCGCTTGGGGCTCGCTGCAGCCGTCCGCTGCGATGCCGCACTGCGTGACGTTCCAGTAAGACCAATAGCGCATCAAACGCGCCCGCGCCGGCGTTCCATCTGCCTTGAGCAAGGCGTCAAGGCGGCTCAGGTATTGGTCCAGGTAGCGAACCAGCAACTCTTCGCCAAAGCGTTCTTTCGAACCGAAATAGTGATAAAAAGAGCCCTTGGGCACGCCAGCCACGCTCAGGATCTCGGCCAGCCCGACGCCGACAAACCCTTTGCTCGCGATCAGGCGCTCGCCGCAATCGAGGATGTGGTGTTTAGCGCCGGATTGATCAATAACCATGGCGTGATTATGTCACAAGTAGACCGGTCGTCTAGTGTATTGCTCGTTTCAGTCCAAACATCCCCAGTGAACGCCGGGTTTTCACCGACGTTCACTGGGGAGCGGCTTCTCTCAGAGCCGGGTCAGGCCAGCACCACTTCGCCGCCCAGCGCCTCCAGCAGATCCGGCAGGAGTTTGCGCAGTTCACCCGTGGCGATGGCCGTATCGGCGTCAAAGCCATCGTCCTTGCCAGCGGAGGCGCCTTCAAACACAACCTCCAGAAACGTCAGCTTCTTGAGTTGCAGGCCCTCGGTCAAGACAAACGACACGCGGCTGTCCCAGGTCAGCGCCAAGCGGGTCGGCAGTTTGCCGCCCACGACGTGCTGCTTGACTTCTTCGTTGTCCAGTGGGTGGCGCGCATAGCGCACCACCGACTTGGATTCATCAGCGGCCTTGAGTTCGCACTCGCGGTCGACCGTGAAGCCCGCAGGCGGCTCCTGGCTGATCAACCACTCGGACATGGCGGCCGTGGGCGAGACCTGGGTGTTGAGCAGCGTCACCGCCAGCCCGGTGAGTGACTTCACCAGCATGGTCACCACTTCATCGGCCCGGGCCTGACTGGACGCATCAATCACCAGCCAGCGCGCCTGCGGATCAAGCCAGATGAGAACCGTGGCCTGCTTGGTAAATGCCATCGGCAAGAGTTCCAGCCGGATGTCATCCTTGAGGTCGCGGGTTTCCTTCTTGCCCGGTTTGCGCCCGGTGCTGGCCTCGATCTGCGCCACCCGCTCCTTGACCTTGCGCGCGACCACCGAGCCCGGCAGGGCGCGGGTCTCCACCATCAGTTTGAGGATCAACTGACCGCCCACAGCCTCCACCAGCGGACCATGCGCCTCGCCCCGGGGCTCGATCCATCCGACGGATTTTTCCTGGGATGCTCCACACTCGACAAAGCGGTCGGCTTCAAGACTCTCCGCCATTTGCGCCAAGGTGGCTGACCAGTCCGCCCCAATTCGATACACGATAACGTTTTTGAACACTTGCACTCTTTCCAAAAAAAATTCAATTTCTGCGGCGTCGATCATCCCATCAAATTGCGTATCAATCGTGTAACTTAACTTTACAAAACCCCCGGCCGGCGTCATGCAACCGATACACATTGAGCGCAAACTCTCATGCAACCTGATGCCAAGTTCTGCGCTTCAGGCTGATCTTTAAGGAGATACCCATGAAATCATTTTTTAAACCGGTGTTACTCGCTGCTGTTTTGGCCACGGCGGGTTTTGCCGCCTTTTCACAGGTCCCGGCCGCTGGCCAGGACTGCATGATGGGCCAAGGCGCCATGTATGGCGGCATGCACAACGAGCGCATGGGCAAATTTGACCCCGCCAAAATGCAGGCCCGGATGGACCAGCGCAGTGCCGCCCTCAAGGCGCAGCTCAAGCTCACTCCGGCGCAGGAGGCCGCGTGGACAACCTTTACCGCTGCCATGAAGCCGCCGGCGACCATGATGGCGAATCGTCCGGATTACGCCGAACTCATCAAGCTGCCCACTCCCGAGCGCATCGACAAGATGAAGGCCTTGCATACCCAGCGTATGGCCGACATGACTGCTGCCATGGAGCAGCGCGGCGAAGCCACCAAGGCCTTTTATGCCGTACTGACGCCCGAGCAGCAAAAAGTGTTTGACGCCAGCATCACACGGCGCCAGGGCCCGGACGGGCGCAAGGGTGGTCACATGGGCCACATGGGTGTGCCCACACCCAAGCAGTAAGTCGGCAAAAACCCAGGTGTAGAGAGCCCGGGCCGACGTTTGCGTGCCGCAGACGTCGGCTTTTTTGCGTCAGGCCAACAGCTTCGTCAATTCGCCGCTGTCAATCAGTTTGATCAGGTCGTCGGCGCCGCCTACCAGTATCCCTTTCACAAAGACCATGGGAAAAGTCGGCCAACCCGTCCATAACTTGAGCGCGTTGCGTTGGCGCCAGCTGTTGAAGTAATTGCCGTATTCAAGGTAGTGATGGGCGACCCCGGCGGCGTCCAGCGCCTTGCGCGCCTTTTTGGGAAACGGGTTCAGGCCCATGCCCACCACCACGACGGCGTGCTTGGCCACCGCCGCTTGCACCTCACGCACAATGGCCTGCTCGTGCGTGGCAATCTTCTCCCGAATGGCGGGGTGAATGTTGGATTCGGCAAGTATTGGGCGCGGCATGGCAATCTCCTTGGGGGCAGCAAAGTTGGCATTATGCGTTGCATGCATCCAACGTCGGCACGGCCCGCGCGTAGCCACTAAACTGGCAAGACTCATGCACTCCCCAACAACTCCGCCCGCTTCCCCCCTCCCCGCAATGACCGCCGTGCGCAGCATACCCCTGACCCGGCCATTGCACTGGCTGCGGCTCGCCTGGCGCGACCTGGTCCGCTGTGGCTGGACCAGCTTGGCCCACGGTCTGGCGCTGTCCCTGGCGGGCGCTGTCATCGTGGCCATCACGTACAACCGCTTTTGGCTGCTGGCCGGGGCGATCTCGGGTTTCTTGGTGGTGGCACCGGTGCTGGCGACCAGCCTGTACGCCTTGAGCCGCGCGCTGGAGCGCGGCGAAACAGCCGATGCCCGCGTGGTGTTAAAAACCTGGCTGAACTGGCAAAACAACCATTTCAACAAATGGGGCAACGACTACTGGTGCCTGGTGCAGTTCGGCGCCCTGCTGGCCCTGGCGGGCACCGGCTGGGTGCTGACGTCGGCGGCTCTCATCACCTTGTTGGCGCCGCTGCCCATCAATAACCCGGTCGACTTTGTCCAGCATGTGATGTTGGCCGACAGTGGTTTTCTGTTTGAGTTGTGGCTGGTGCTGGGCGGCGTGCTGGCAGGGCCGATCTTTGCCTCGACGGTCATTACCATCCCTCTGCTGCTGGACCGGCGGCTTGGCCTGCTGCAGGCGGTGCTGACCAGTTGGCGCGTCGTGCTGGCTAATCCCCTGCCGATGGTTTTCTGGGCCGCGCTGATTATGGCTTTTACCTTGCTGGGCATGGCGACTGCTCTGATGGGTCTGGTGCTGGTGATGCCGCTGCTGGGTCATGCGAGCTGGCACGCTTACCGCGATCTGGTGGACGCCTCCGGCCTGCCGCAACGCGACGTATCGGACCAGGAGGCCAGTTGATGTTCGGCTATTCGGAAGAACAAATCGCCGCTTTCGGTCTGACTTTTGGCGTGGGCGGCTTCATGCTCTACATGCTGTTCATCATCGGCCATCTGGCCTGGGAATCCAAAGCGGGCAAATTTGGTACTTTTGTCATATTTCTGGGTCTGGCCTTCGGCATGACCGGTTTTGTGGCGAAGTACCTGATCCAGTGGGCGATCGGCATCAAGTGAGCGCCAGAAAAATGCCTTTCGTGCCCTCCCCCTCTTTTTTCGCCGGGTCTTTCTGGAAGCCCAGCTCTCTGGCCAGTTTGAGCATGCGCTCGTTGTAATCCAGCACGGTGGCTACCAGCCGCTGGGTGCCCTGAGCACGCAGGTAGGCAATCAGTTTTTCCATCAACAAGCGCCCCAAACCTGTGCCTTTGAGGTCTGAACGCACAATGACGCCAAACTCGGCGTCCACGTTGTCAGGATCGACCATGGCGCGCGCCACGCCCAGGGTCTGCAACTGGCCATCCGGCCCGGTGGCCTGCGCCACAAAGGCCATTTCGCGCGCGTAGTCGATTTGCACCAGGCGCGCGAGCTCGGAGCGTTCGATGTTGCGCCGGGTGTAAAAAACCCGCATACGAACGTCTTCCGGGTCCAGTTGCTGCAAAAACGCCATGTGCAAAGCCTCGTCCTCAGGCCGAATCGGGCGCAAAAACAAGTCACGTCCCTGCCACTGGACGGTTTCCTCCAACTGGGCAGGATACGGCCGGATGGCAAAGTTGCTCGCCCCGGCCGGGGCCGCTGCACTCAGGCGGATGCGCGCATCAAGCGCCATCGCGCCTTCAAAATTCACGATCAGCGGGTTGATATCGAGCTCGGCAATCTCCGGAATTTCCGCCAGCAACTGCGAAACCGCCACCAGTACCCGATGCAGCGCCGCCTCGTCCACTGCGGGCGTGTCGCGCCAACCGGCCAGCAGGCGCGCCACCCGGGTTCGCGACACCAGCGCCTTGGCCAGCGGCGCATTCAGGGGCGGCAAGGCTATCGCGCGATCGGCAGTCACCTCGACGGCGGTGCCGCCCTGGCCAAACAGAATCACCGGGCCAAACACGGGGTCAATGGTGCTGCCCACAATCAGTTCCTGGGCATGCGGGCGCCGCACCATGGCCTGCACCGTCAAGCCCTGAATACGTGCGTTGGGCTGCTGGCGCTTGACGCGGGCGAGCATGGCCCGGACGGCCGCACGCACATCGTTTTCGTCCCGCAAATTGAGGGCCACTCCACCGACGTCTGACTTGTGTGAAATGTCATCTGACAAGATTTTCAGTACCACCGGAAAACCGATCGCCAACGCGGCCTTGACGGCTGCCGTCGCCGTGGCGCGGATCCGTCGCGTTGGCACCACCGGAATGTGGCAGGCATCCAGCACCGCCTTGGCCTCGGGCTCGGTCAGCATCTCGCGGCCACTCGCCAACGCGTCCAGAACCAGCGCCCGGATGGCAGCCGTGTCGGGCCGCAACTCCGCCAGCAAGGCCGGTGGCGCCTCCATCAGCTCGGCCTGGTTGCGCCGATAGCGCTGCAGCATGGAGAACGCGCTGATTGCCTGCTCTGGCGTGTCAAAACTGGCAATGTCCGCGTCCTGGAATAGCTGGCGTGCCTGCTTGACCGCCTTGTCGCCCAGCCAGCAGCTCATGAGCCGGGGCGGCATGCCGGGTTGATGCTGGGCCAGCGGCACCAGCGCCCGTGCAATGTCGGCACTGGGCACAATGGCCGTGGGGGCGTGAATGAACAGCACGGCCCCGCTGCTGCGGTCGTCTTTGAGCACTTGCAAGGCTTGCACATAGCGCGCCACCGGCGCGTCACCGATGATGTCCACCGGGTTGCCGTGCGACCAGTTGGCTGGCAACACGGCATCCAACTTTTGTCGTGTGCTGTCGCTGAGTTGTGTCAGTTCGACCTCGGCAAAGGCGGCCGCGTCGGCCGCCATCACGCCGGCCCCGCCGCCATTGGTCAGGATGGTGATTGTGTCACTGGTGTTGGTGCGAAAGCGCGACAGGGTCTCGGCCGCCAGAAACAGCTCTTGCAATGTATTGACCCGCAACATACCGGCGCGAGCAATCGCGGCCTCAAACACCATGTCGGAGCCGGCCAGTGCGCCGGTGTGCGAGGCGGCCGCCAGCTGGCCCTGCGCCGAGCGCCCTGCCTTCACCACAATCACCGGCTTGTTGCGTGCCGCCGCGCGCGCCGCCGACATGAATTTGCGCGGTGATTCGATCGATTCGGCATACAGCAGAATCGCCCGCGTTTTGGCGTCGCTGGCCAGGTAGTCGAGCATGTCGCCAAAGTCCACGTCGGCGTGTTCACCCAGGGATACAAAATAGGAGAAGCCGATGCCGCGCCCTTGCGCCCAGTCCAGCATGGCCGTTACCAAGGCGCCGGACTGTGAAACAAAAGCGACCTCACCGGGTTGTGCATCAATGTGGGAAAAACTGGCATTCAGGCCTTGATGCGGTGCCAGCAGCCCGATGCAGTTGGGCCCCAAAATACGCAACAAGTGGGCGCGTGCCGCGTCCAGCATGGCTTGCTTTTGCTGGTCATTCATGCCAGCGGTCATCACCACGGCGGCGCGCGTGCCCAGGCGACCCAGGGTTTCAATCAGGCCCGGTACGCTGGCGGGTGGCGTGCAGATCACCGCCAGGGCGGGTACTTCAGGTAGATCAGTGGCTTTGGCTACCACCGGATGGTCCCCAAGCTTGCGGTGCTTGGGGTTGACGGCGTAAAGCGCGCCCTGGTAGCTGCCTGAACTCAGGTTGTGCCATACCGTGGTACCGACACTACCGACGCGCAGAGAAGCGCCAAACACCGCGATCGAGGCGGGGGCAAACAGTGAGTCGAGGTTACGGATACTCATGATTTGACCCTCCTTGTGTCTCAGCCCAGTGGTCGCACACCGATCAGCAGGCCATGCAGCCAGAGCGCAAACGCGATCCATGCGCCCACGCCCAGGGCCACCGTAATGCCGGTGGCACCCGCGGTGCCGCCGGGGTAGCGCGTGCCGAGTGTGCGGTCGCGCCGCCGCGCGGCGTTGAAGTCGACAATTGCCCAGGCCAGGAATGAGCCAAACAACACCACATGGCCGAGGTTGCCATTGGCCAGCAAATGCGCCAGCGCCCACAGCTTGACACCGAGCACCATGGGATGGTGAATACGTTCCTTGATGATGTTGCCGGGCACGTAGGCCGCCGCCAGCAGCACGAACGAAAACAGTGTCAAAAGTGAGGCCAGGTGCCGCAGCGCCACTGGCGGACTCCATAACTGCACTGGCTGCTGGCGCGCCAGGCCAAAGCCCCACACGATCAGCGCGAAACCAAGCAGGGAGACGGCCGAGTACAAGGCCTTCCAGGGCAGCGGGCCGATGCGCGCGCTGGTTTGGGTGCACCAGTCATCGGCCACGATACGCACCGAGTGCACACCCAGAAAAATAAAGAGTCCGAGAATGAGATAGGTCATAAGAGCCTTATTGCGGTTAAGCGCCCAACACGCGATTTTTGCCCGCACGTTTGGCGAGGTACATGGCCTGGTCGGCGCGTTTGATAGCGCTCTGACCGGTCTCGTCAGTGGCCAGTTGCGCCACACCGGCACTGAAGGTAATCAGCACCTTCTCGGTGCCCGCCAGAAAGAAACGTTTGGTCAGCTCGCGCTGCAACCGGGTCATGGCTTCAATGCCATTATCCAAGGCGGTGTCGGGCATCAGAATCACGAACTCTTCACCGCCATAGCGCGCCAGCGTGTCGTGCGGGCGCATGACCTCACGCGTCACCGTGGCCAGATGCGCCAACGCCCCATCCCCGCTCGCGTGGCCCAGGGTGTCATTGAGCTTTTTGAAGTTGTCAATGTCCAGCAAGGCCACGCACAGCGGCGACTCTTTGCGTCGCACGTTGGAGACTTCGCGGTTGACGGCCTCCTCCAGCCCCTTGCGATTAAGTGCCCCGGTCAGCGGGTCATGTCGCGCCTGGGCGCTGACGCGGTCAAGCTCCTGGTGCAGCTTGACGAGCTCGGCTTCGGTGGTATGGGCTCTCTCGCGCATCCCGCGCAACTCATCGCGTGCCGTCAGGCTGTCGTGGGCCATGGCACGGGTCGCGCCGACCACTTCTTTCAAGACTGGCGCAATTTCAGCCAGGGTCCTGGCTTGCTCGATCAGGCGTGCGTTTTCTTCCAGCTTGCCGTGGTAGGCGCTGGTGGACTCGGTCATTTGCGACAGCCGCTCGATGAAGGTGGCGAGCATCTGGCGCATCTCTTCCTGCGCCTCCAGGGCTCGACCCTTGGCCTCGGTCTGTTTGAAGATCACGTCTTTCAGGCGCCGCTCCACATCGTCGAGACGGCGCAAGGTGAGCGGAGGAGTCGACGCCGTCATCAGGGCCTCAATCTGGCCCTTGAGCCAGCGATCATCCAGACTGAGCTCGCCGATGTTTTCGATGATCAGGTGCAGCAACTTGAGTAGCGTGACCTTGATCTCGGCCTGATCTTCTGCGGCAAATGAAAGACGGTCGCTAAAGCTGCCCAGCATCCGCTTAAGCGCCAACACATCGGCCTGTGGTTGACGCATGGCCTTGAGCAAGGTCTGGGTTTGTTCGTTGAACCGGGCATCATCGGTCCCGAGTGCGGGCAGTGCATACTCAATCAACCGCGCCATTTGCTGCAAAAAGTCAAAGGTCAGCGCGGGGGTGCTCACGTCGCCTGAGGCGCTGGCGCTTGGCGTCGGCGCCCCGGTCGATGGTCTGGCCGTGGCCGTGGCCGGTTCCGCTGCCGGTGGGCTGAAGCCGCCGTAAGCCATGAGGGCGCTTTTTACGCCGTCCCAGTTGAGCTGCCCGATGGCGGAATCCAACAAACCACGCTGCTTTTGTTGCCCGGGTGTTTTTGTCGGCAGGGCCTGGGCAATATCACGCAAGCGGTCGACTGGAAAAGGGAGGTCGGTGGCCACCCCCGCAACTTCGTTGTAGATGGCCTGGTAATTGATCGGCGTTGGGGCCAACTTGCGTGCGGTGAGTTGCCTGAGCGTTTCACGGGCAATTTCAAAAGGCTTCTTGGCGTTCATGAATTATTTCTGTTACAAAAATAGCAATAGCTCTATTGACGTATTCAGCAAGGACAAAGCCCAAATGTAACAACGAACTCTGGCAACTTTCATGTTAATTTGATGATTTGCAGCGCACGCCACTTGAACGCCAGAATTCCAAGAACAGGTCAGGCAAGGATGCCACGAAGATGCCGAACCAAAGAACCACTTTAACCCGCTTTCCCCTCTGGGCTGCAGAAATCAATATTCATTTGTAGTGTTTTCATGCTCTAGCCCCCGTATCTACTAGGCAGCATGCTACTAATGTAATAGCAAATACATCCAACCAAAACTAGCACTTGCGCCTACCCGAACCGGTCTGAGTGAGTCATGGGCGCTGTCAATAACGGTTGCTGGGGTTGACTTGGCGGGCCCGTGCCGTGCTCCTGGGAATTGGCTCCTATTGCATTGCACAAGGGTTTGTTTACACTGCATATCCCATGGTACAAAATTAACTGGAGTTGTGATGAAACCCGTTTCGGAATTGTTAAAGAATCGTAATTCAACGGTTCATCAGGTGAGTCCTTCGGTCAGTGTTTTTGAGGCCCTGCGGCTGTTGGCCGACTATCGGGTGGGTGCGCTGACCGTCATGGAGAACGGCAAACTGGTTGGGGTGGTGTCTGAACGCGACTACACCCGCAAAGTTGCGCTAATGGGAAGAAACTCCAAAGAAACGACAGTCGCCGACATCATGACCCGTGATGTCGTTACGGTCACACCCAACACCGAGGCCCGCGCTTGCATGGTGCTGATGAGCCAGAAAAAAATCCGTCACTTACCTGTGCTGGATGGCGCTAAGGTCGTGGGCTTGATCTCGATCCGTGACCTGATGGACGACATCATTGCCGATCAGGAAGAAACCATTTCGCAGTTAACGAGCTACATCAGCAGTTAGTCAGTTGGGTACATAGGGTATCGCGCCCCTTGCCTCAAAACCGTCACGCAGTGTCCGCTTGAGCACCTTTCCGATTGCACTGCGCGGCAATTCATCCAAGAACTGTAAGCTGCCAAGACGCTGGGTCTTGCCTAACCGGCAGTTGCTCCATTCCAGCAGTTCTTCTGTCGTCAACGCTTGTCCCGGCTTGAGCACTACAAATGCGGTCGGAGTCTCGCCCCACTGTTTTGAGGGCACGCCCACCACTGCGGCTTCAAGCACATACGGGTGTCGCCGCAATACTTCCTCCAGATCACTCGGGTAAACGTTGAATCCTCCCGATATCAGCATGTCTTTCTTGCGATCAAAAAGAATTAGAAAACCATCGGCGTCGAAGCGGCCGATGTCGCCAGTGCGGATGAATCGCTTGCCCTGTGGGTCGAACCATTCGGCCTCGCGGGTTTTGCCGGGTTGACCGTGGTAGCCGATCATCATGCCACCCGAGTGGCCGACCACTTCGCCAGCCTCGCCGACACCCACCTCCATGCCGTTATCGTCAATCAATCGAATGTCGTGACCCTCTGCCGCGTGTCCCACGGTGTGCAATTTGTCCGGGTGGGCATGGGCCTCCAGGATGCAGGTGCCACCGCCTTCGGTCATGCCGTAAAACTCAACCAGGGCTCCCGGCCAGCGTTTCAGAACATCCACCTTGAGGGTCGCATCGAATGGAGCGCTGGTAGAAAATTTGACTTGATAGCTGGACAAGTCGAAACGATCAAATTCCGGGTGTGCCATCAATCGCTGGTATTGCACCGGGACCAGCATGGTGTGGGTCACTCGATGAGTTTGGGCTAGTACCAGGTAACCCAAGGCGTCGAATTTGGGCATCAGTACCACCGTACCGCCAAAGCTGAGTGTTGGAAAAAAAACAACCAGGGTCGTATTTGAGTACAGCGGCGTCGACAGAAGAGTGACCGTCTTGGTATCGTAGTGATACGCCGCTCCACGGCGCACATGGGCCCAGCGCATTCCGTGCGACTGCACGATGCCTTTGGGTTCACCGGTAGTATTTTCCAATCCAGGTATGAGCCTGAAGGAGTGTGCAGTTGAGAACTTCTTCCTGGTGGCTTGATCTGGTTAAAACTGGAAGTTTAAGGTGCCCGGCTTTTGGGCTTGGTTTCATTCTCTATCGGCCCCTGCCAGGCCGCCGGAGGCCCCCCTGGCGCGCGGCTTTTTTTACCGCAATTTGAGCCCCCTGTTTGGCCAACTCAGGTCTGGCTCTTGCGCCCCGGTTTGTTGAACATCGCAAACAAATCGCCCTTGGCCTTTTGCATCTCCTGCGCGGCCTGCAAGTCGGTTTTCTCTTTGGCTTTGTTCAGCAGGCAGTCCAGCGTGGTGGCGCTCTTGAAGGTCACCAACCCCGTCTCGTTGAGCAACACCAAACACTCCAGCGGAGTCTTGGTGTCTTTGTGCTTGTAGACCTTTTTGATCTTTCCCTTGTCGTTCACAACCTCCGTGGCAAACAGACACGGACGATGCAAGTTGAGCCAGCCATTGAACACATCCTGGTAGAACGCGTTGATGGGCTTTGCGTACTTCTGCGGGATGTGGCTGTAGCCCATATGCTTGCGAACTACGCTGGCATTCTTGCTCTCCGCCAGGGCGTTGTCGTTGCTGTTGCGCGAGCGTGACTTGGTCTGCTCGATGCGCAGACCCTCCAGCATCTTGGCCACCTTGTGGTTGATGTATTCGCTTCCGTTGTCCGAGTGGAAGCCTTCGATCTGAAACGGGAACTGGTCAATCACCATCTCCAACACCGGCAGCAAATAGGCCTCGCTGAGGCCCTGTACGCAGGACTGGACCTGCCACTGGCTCACCGCGTCCACGCAAGTGATGTGGTAGACCCCTTTGATGCCGTCCAGGTCGCCCTGGTGCACACTGTCAATGCGTACCCAGCCAGTACGTCCATTGGGCCTGGGTGCCTTGCGTACCCCAATGGGATTGCATACGGCGCGCGTCTTGGTGAAGTGGGTGCGCAGAACCCGATAGCCCCCAGTCTTGCGCAGGTTATACAGGTGCGACACCGACAGCTTTGACAGGCGCTCGTAGCGCTGGTCGCCATACACGGCAAATGCGCGGCGCAACAGGTGCACGATGGCCACGCCACAGACGTCTTCGTTGGCCCGGTCCATCTCTACCAGCAGTTCGATGTCAGCGCCCGTGTACTTGCGCACAAAGGGCACTGCAGGCCTGCAGTAGCGCTTTGCCAGCGGCACCGATGCCAGCCGATTGGACTCCCAACGCCCGACCAAGCGGGTGATCTGGGAGCGGCTGTAGCCGCTGGTGCGCCGAAGATATGCCAGCACCACGCCGCGCTCGCCTTTGCCCAATCCGGGGTATGCAAAACGCTTCAGTACACGGCTGATGTGCTCATAGCGCTGGTGGTCACTATCGCCAGGCGCACCTGTGAAACTGATCTCCTGGGTTGCGTCCAAAAACTCTCGCAATTGCGCAATAGTGCGCAGCTTCGCCTCATCCATGTTGATCACCATCCTTGGATGATCAAGCCATCAGTTCAACCGCAAATTCGCTGGCTCAGGCTCATTCCTTGGTGGAAATACGTGTCTTGGTCAGGCTCATACCTCATTGGACAAGGCTCCGGTTGTTCCAGAGGAATAAATGATGTTAAAAGGCCAGTTCGCCTGGGTCGCCACTGGCACGGGTTGCTGACCAGCTTCAGCCAACCAATTCTCAAGCAAGCG
>Ga0209913_1000605_pt1 | contig 28346 bp, 28 predicted proteins | sample PersoiDNA2013203_FD_185805 | JGI IMG/M metagenome (GOLD analysis project Ga0209913, IMG submission 185805) | Permafrost soil microbial communities from the Arctic, to analyse light accelerated degradation of dissolved organic matter (DOM) -... | ecosystem: Environmental > Terrestrial > Soil >... | reverse complement strand
ACGTAGAGAATCGTTCATACTCCCTTGCAAATTACTTATCCAAAATCATTTTTAAAACTATTGCTGATTGGCTTTGCACTAGTAATGCTGCCATTATTGCTTGCATTTGTGAATGCCAATATCTATTTTGATAAGCTGACTAAACAAAGTTTGTTTAACATGTCTCAAGCGGTTGAAACTACACGTTCTAGCCGAATTTTACTTGAAGAGCTGGCAGTGATGGAGCGCAGTGCGCGGCAGTATTTTGTACTGCATGATAAGCTATTCTTAGCGAATTACGTGAATTCACATCATCGATTCAGCAAAGCCATACATACTTTATTGCTGCTGCCTATTTCAATATCACAGCAACCGCAATTAATTGCGTTTGCTGAGCAAGAAAATAGCTTGTTTAAGTCAATAAGCAATGACAACCAAAATATCAGCTTTGATCAAAGCATGATTGATTCATTTTCCAGCTTAACCTTTCAAGGATACAAAATTTCCGAGCAAAATAATCGCCTGATTGATAAAGAATCTGCGCTATTTGAAGCCAAGGTTGCACATACTCAACAATTGCTATTTTGGCAAGCGCTTACGCTGGTGCCGCTAGCGTTAATAATCGCCGGCTTGATTACATGGATGATTGCAAGGCCTATACGCCGCATGGATGCGGCCATTCACCAACTTGGCTGTGGCAATTATGCGCATGATATCGCAATTAACGGGCCAGGTGATTTGCGCCAGCTAGGAGTACGGCTCAACTGGCTGCGCATCGCTTTAAAGGATTTGCATCAGCAAAAACAGCGTTTTCTACAACAAGCCTCACATGAACTTAAGACCCCTCTCACAGCCATTCGCGAGGCCAGCGAACTACTCAACGATGGTGTTGCTGGAAAGCTGAACCAGCAACAAGGTGAAGTGGTGCATATATTGCGAGAAAACAGCTTGCGGCTACAAAAGATGATTGAAAACCTACTTAACTATACCGAGATTCAGTTTAACGCTGCTGAAAATAAATTAAATTTATCTACAGTTAAACACAAGCAACAGCCCCTGAATGAACTGGTAAAAGATATATTACTGGCATACGACCTGACAATCGCACACAAAAAAATTACGATGCTGACCTCGATTGATGAGATTATCATGCTAGTAGATATTGAAAAATTACGCACCGTGCTAGACAACTTAATTTCAAATGCAGTTAAATTTACACCGGATAATGGTGAGATTAGTATTCGAGCCAGTCAATTAAAACACATAGTGACCATTGCAATTAAAGATACGGGTGCAGGTATTAGTGAAGCTAATACCATTGGTCTTTTCGAGCCTTTTTACCGTGGCGAACAGCCAAACAACAGCCTGGTAGCAGGTAGCGGCTTAGGCTTATTTATTGCCAAAGAAGCAGTCAATGCACTTAATGGTGAAATTAGCCTGGTACCTGCGCAAGCCGGTATGCATGTTCAGCATGGGGCTCATTTCATCATTCGCTTACCCCTATCACAACAAGCTTTTTAACTTTTATCTCGTTTCACATTATGAAAATATATAACTTATTAATAGCCCTTTGTCTTTGCTTAAGCTCTGTGGCATGCGTTAACCCTGCAACAAAACAAAATACTGGCGTAACATTTGGACTCACAAAGAATAATGACGCAAGCGAGTTTTTAAATTTTGCCGAGTACTATTCTAATTTATCCCTTGAGGCGCAAAAAGACGAGCTAGTCTCCACCAACAAATTACTGACTACGAATCCAAACAATCTCTTACAACGCATGAAGCTGGTCATGATATATGGCTTACCTGGCAGTAACTTATTCGACGGCCCTAAAGCGCAGAGTTTATTGCAGCAGTTATTACAAGAAAATATTTTAGCGAATACACAGCTGGCTTTTGGACATTTGTTATTCGATCATTTAATTGCCATAAACAAAGTGAATAAAAACAATAGAGATGATCAAAAACGCATTGAATCAATACTGCAAAAAAATGAAACTCTACAGCTTAAATTAGATTCGTCACAACAGAAGCTAGAAGCAGCACAGCAAAAACTAATCGAACTTAAAAATATAGAAAAATCCATGAGTGAACGTGAAGTAACTCCACTGAAATAGACTTTTACTTTTTATTACTATATTTCAACTTAAAAATGACTAAACACATATTAGTAGTCGATGACGACACCGATATTCTAAAGCTATTAGAAATGCGTCTGACCGCAAGTAACTACATAGTGACGGTAGCGCACTCTGCGCAAGAAGCGCTCAGCTTATTTAGCATGAAGCCTACCGCGCTTGTGATCAGCGATTTGCGCATGCCAGAAATGGATGGCTTCGCCCTGTTTGAGGCTATCCATCTGCTAGAACCTACCGTACCCTTCATTTTACTGACTGCACACGGTTCAATCCCTGAAGCTGTACATGCTACTCAGCAGGGGGTATTTAGCTTTTTAACCAAACCATTTGATAGCAAAGTACTACTGCAACAAGTAGCTGCTGCATTAAAAATTACAGCAAATCATGCTCGTAGCCAAGATCATATTGATGAAACTTGGTGTTCCGCCATCGTCAGCGCTAGCCAGCAGATGCAGAGCTTGCTGAGCCAAGCAAAGTTGGTAGCCGCATCGGATGCAAGCGTATTCGTACAGGGCGAAAGTGGTACGGGCAAAGAGCTGCTTGCCCAAGCCATACACCTTGCCAGCCCCCGCTGCAAACAACCGTTTGTCGCAATCAACTGCGCAGCGCTGCCAGAAGCCTTACTTGAGTCCGAGCTATTTGGTCATAGCAAAGGTGCTTTTACCGGGGCTATACGCGATCATCAAGGCCTTATTCAAAATGCAAATGCTGGCACATTGTTTCTGGATGAAATTGGAGATATGCCACTTGCCATTCAAGCCAAGCTGCTGCGCGCTTTGCAGGAACGTGTTATTCGTCCTGTAGGCGCTACAAACGATATTGCTATCGATGTACGAGTGATTTGCGCCACCCATAAAAATTTAATTGAAGAAATGCAGGCGAATCGATTTCGAGAAGATTTGTACTATCGCATTAATGTAGTCAGCTTAGAAATCCCGCCACTTACTGCTAGACGTGAAGACATCTCGCTGCTAGCCAATTATTTCTTAGAAAAGTTGACTAAAAAACATCATCGAAAAATTAATGGATTTGCGCCAGACGCCTTGGAAATAATGCTTGCAGCACCGTGGCCAGGGAATGTGCGGCAATTACAAAACATCATCGAGCAAGTGGTGGTGCTTTCTACCACACCCATTATCACCAGACAATTAGTACAAAAAGCGTTGCAAGATAATATTTCCAGCATCATTTCATTTGACGCTGCCCGTAAAAACTTTGAACAACAATATTTAATTAATTTACTAAAATCGACACAAGGTAATGTCACACAATCGGCCAGAATTGCAGGTCGAAACCGTACTGAATTTTATAAAATACTGCAACGCCATCATATTAACCCTGCACTTTTTAAAGCCTCTCAATCCATAGAATAATATCAAGAAATTTTGTCACTTTTGGACGACAAAAAAAGTCTTTACTATTCATCGACCTAATCACCAGTCTATAAATACTGTCGTCAATCAGAGACGAAATACAGCATGAGCAAATCGAGACTTATTCATAACATATTGTTTTAATTTAAAAAATTAATATGGCATAGCAATTGCTATATATGACTTGTAGTAATCTTTTTAATTGTTCAGGAGTATGCATATGAAGTTCAAGTCGAATTTAATCATTCACCCAATAAGCACTGGTGTAATTGCCGCAATTTTTGTAGCAGGACTTAGCACGACGGCTTTAGCTGATAACAAGGCAGCTTTTAAGGATTCAATTGGCAAAATTGCAGAAGCAAAAACTGGAGAGACTAAAGCTTTAGATTCAACCCCTAAATCACCAGTAGAGGCAGATTTCAAGCTATTAGACGTCAATAATAATTACAAAATTTCTTTCAAAGAAGCAGTTAAAGATAAAGATTTATCAGTCAACTTTGATGCGATTGATAAGAATAAGGACGGCAATATCAGCCCTGATGAATACTCAAGCTACAAAGCAAGTCAAAAGTTAGGCGCGGCGTTGCCATCTGAAAATCCATCTGCAGAAGCGATTAACAGCACAACTGCGGCACCAGTCAATTAGCTTGTTTAAGACTTAATTCATTCAGTTTAAACTACGATTACCCTCCCCTACAATTACCCTCCCTTGATGATTGTAGGTTTTTGCCACGCTGTTACACAGCGTGGCTTTTTTTATGATGAGCGCTAGCTTATTGATCTATAGCTGAAGTATGGCTATACCGCGACAGAGGCTTTGATCGCGGGATGTGGATTGTAGCCTTCCAAGGTGAAATCTTCATACTTAAAGGCAAAAATATCATGCACATTTTGGTTGATGTGCATCTGCGGAAGAACCAGTATTTCACGCGTCAACTGCTCGTTAACTTGCTCCATATGATTTGAGTATATATGAGCGTCACCAAGCGTGTGTACGAAATCACCTAGTTCTAAATTACATACTTGCGCAACCATCATGGTTAGCAAAGCATATGAGGCAATATTGAATGGAACGCCTAAAAATATATCTGCGCTACGCTGATACAACTGGCAGCTTAATTTACCATCAGCCACGTAAAATTGAAAAAAAGCATGGCAGGGCGGCAGCTTCATTTGATCAACATCAGCTACGTTCCAAGCAGATACGATTAACCGACGTGAATCTGGATTGGTTTTAATCGCATTCACCACTTGTGCAATCTGGTCGATGTGCGTGCCATCCGGCTTTGGCCAATTACGCCATTGATAGCCATATACCGGGCCTAGGTTACCATCTCCATCAGCCCATTCATCCCAAATACGCACATTGTTTTCTTTAAGATATGCAATATTGGTGCTACCTTGTAAAAACCAAAGCAACTCATGAATAATAGATTTTAGGTGTACCTTTTTTGTGGTGAGAAGAGGGAAGCCTTCAGCCAAATTAAAGCGCATTTGATAACCAAACACGGAAAGCGTACCCGTACCGGTACGGTCTTCTTTTTTATTACCATGCGCCAATACATGATGCAGTAAATCAGTATATTGCCGCATACATTTACTCCGTTAGCTTGATTGATGAATTAGAGGTTTGATTATCTAACCCCATATATTGATTAAAGTGTTCAATATAATCATCTAAATTTTCTTCCAGCATTTTTCGATATTCATTAGTAAAATATTGAATTGCTTCATCTTTTTCAGCTTTCATTTGCGTAGCAGATTGAAACCCACTCGCATTTACCCAAGCATTAAACCTAGCAAGTGCAAACATCATTGATGCACTAACCCTACCATGTTCAATGTCCTTTAACTGATCATTTGAGAGATGAATATGTGCATCCGCTCTTTCAAAGAATTTGTCGTCTGGGTCATTAATCATATATCACCTAACTTAAGTATTTTTCACAATAAAGTTTTTAATCGCCGCCACATCAACATCCATCACAATATGCTTTTGTGGTAAATCTTCAATGCCATTCAATGCGGCAGGACGCTCTGGCGCATGGCCTAGCGCTTCAATAATCGCATCTTCAAACTTAGCTGGCAAGGCAGTTTCCAGTACGACCATAGGCACATTCGCCTCACGATATTCCAAGGCGACTTTTAAGCCATCTGCGGTATGCGTATCTATTGTGACCGCATATTTTGCATGAGTTTCACGAATCGTTTTTATGCGGTTTGCATGATTACTACTACCAGATACAAAGCCATAATCAGCAAGTTTCGGTAATAGTTGCTTAATATCAAACGCACCACCTTGATCTACACTGCTCCAAAGCTCGCGTACTTTTGCACTATCACGCCCGACTAAATCAAACACAAAGCGCTCAAAGTTAGAGGCTTTACTAATATCCATTGAGGGACTACTGGTGTGATAAGTATTGGCTGAGCCGCGTGGACGGTACGCACCAGTTTTAAAGAATTCATCCAGCACGTCATTTTCATTAGTTGCAACAACCAGTTTATCAATCGGCAAGCCCATCATACGAGCGATATGCCCAGCACAGACATTACCAAAATTGCCTGATGGCACGGCAAAACTAACTTTTTGGCTATTAGTTTGTGTGACAGCAAAGTAGCCTTTGAAGTAGTACACCACTTGCGCGATGATACGGCTCCAATTGATGGAATTAACCGCGCCGATTTTGTACTGCGCTTTAAAGTCAGCATCGTTAGACACGGCTTTCACCATGTCCTGGCAATCATCAAACACGCCATTGACTGCAATATTATAGATATTATCGTCTTGCAAACTGAACATTTGCGCTGTTTGAAAGCGGCTCATTTTCTTGTTGGGTGATAGCATAAACACACGGATGCCTTTTTTACCGCGCATCGCATATTCAGCCGCAGAGCCTGTGTCGCCTGAAGTTGCCCCTAAAATATTAGTGGTTTTACCCGTTTTGGTCAGCACATATTCAAACAGATTGCCTAGCAATTGCATCGCCATGTCTTTAAAAGCCAGTGTAGGTCCGTTAGAAAGACTTAATAGATACAGATTGTCTTCTAGCTTTAGCGTTGGCGTAATATCTGCCGCGTTTTGGCCTGCGCGCGTAAAACTATAGACTTCGGCAGTATAGGTTTTAGCGATAATCTCCTTTAAATCTGCGGCAGGAATATCATCAATCAATCGGCTTAAAATTGCAAAAGCCAAATCGGCATAATTCATGCCGCGCATGGCGGTTAAGTCAGCATCGGTAAATTGTGGATAGCTTTCAGGCAGGTACAAACCGCCATCTGGCGCTAAGCCACCGAGCAAAATTTCACTAAAACTTAAAGCAGGCGACTGCCCGCGGGTAGATATATATTTCATGATTTACTGACCTAATGTTACTAACCTAATTTTACTTGCCTAATTCTTCCATACGAATCTTAACCAGCTTGCCTACAATTGCCGGTAAAGCCTCAATTTCAGCGATTCCTGCATCCATGTTTTTCTCCATGGTCACATGCGTCAAAATTACGATATCGGCCTCAGTTTCATTGTCATCAGGCTCTTTTTGCAACATTGCATCAATTGAAATATTACGATCTGCCAGAATTTTTGTCACACCAGCAAGCACGCCGGGCTTGTCTGATGCACGCAAACGTAAGTAATAAGCACTGCTGATTTCACTGATAGGTAAAATCGGCAAATCGTTAAGTTGATCAGCTTGAAAGCCTAAATACGGCACACGCTGCTCAACTGTAGCGCTACTTAGTCTTGCTATATCCATCAGGTCGGCCACGACCGCACTGGCGGTTGGCTCTGCACCTGCGCCAGCCCCATAATAAAGTGTTGGGCCTACGGCATCACCCTTCACTACTACGGCATTCATCGCGCCATTTACATTAGCCACTAAGCGTTTTTCTGAAATCAAGGTGGGATGCACACGCAGTTCCACGCCAGCTTCAGTACGTTTTGTAATGCCTAGCAGTTTTACGCGGTAACCCAACTCTTCAGCATATTTGATATCGGTTTGTTGTAGCTTGGTAATGCCTTCTGTATAAGCTTGCTCAAACTTCATCGGCATACCAAAGGCAATGGCGGCCATTATGGTAAGCTTATGCGCCGCATCGATACCTTCTACATCAAAGGTTGGGTCAGCTTCTGCATAGCCCAAACGTTGCGCTTCACCTAATACATCAGCAAATGCTAAGCCTTTTTCACGCATTTCGCTAAGAATAAAATTAGTTGTACCGTTGATGATACCTGCCACCCATTCAATACGGTTAGCACCTAAGCCTTCACGAAGCGCTTTAATAATTGGAATACCGCCAGCCACAGCGGCTTCAAACGCAACAATCACGCCTTTAGCCTGTGCTGCTGTAAAAATCTCATTACCATATAGCGCCAACAACGCTTTGTTGGCGGTGACCACGTGCTTACCATTTTCAATCGCTTTTAGCACCAATTCTTTACTCAGCGTGTAACCGCCGATCAGCTCAACCACCACATCTACTGCGGGGTTATTTACAACCGCAAAAGCATCATTAGTGACATCGATTTTGCCACCTGTAATCGCTCTTGCATGATCGACATTTCTATCCGCAATTTGCACGATATTGATCGCACAACCGGTACGGCGGGTGATTTCTGCCGCGTTGCGCGTTAATACTGTATATGTGCCACCACCAACGGTGCCAATGCCCAAAAGACCAACATTAAGGTTTCCTACGTTAAGTTGCTTCAAACTTTTGCTCCATGCATTTTTCTATAATTTTCTAAAAACCGCGCGATACGTTTAATGGCTTCGGTCAAATCGTCGACATTCGGTAAAAATACTACACGAAAATGATCCGTTGCTTTCCAGTTAAAACCTGAGCCCTGCACAAGCAACACTTTTTCTTCCAACAATAAATCTAAAATAAATTGCTGATCATTTTCAATTGGATAAATCGCTGGATCCAACTTAGGGAACAAATACATTGCGGCAGCAGGCTTAGTACAGCTGACACCTGGAATTGCAGTCAGCAGCTCGTAAGCGATATCACGCTGCTTGCACAAACGGCCTTCTGGAGCCACTAAATCATCTATACTTTGATAGCCGCCAAGCGCAGTTTGAATGGCTAATTGGCCAGGCACATTGGCACACAAGCGCATAGAAGCCAGCATATTCAGGCCCTCGATATAATCGCTTGCGTGTTTTTTCTCGCCACTTAATACCATCCAACCCGCACGGTAGCCGCATGTGCGATAGTTTTTGGATAAGCCATTGAAAGTGACGAATAACACATCATCTGCCAGCGAAGCCATTGATGTATGCGTATTGCCATCATATAAAACCTTGTCGTAAATCTCGTCGGCAAAAATCACCAAGTCATGATGACGTGCAATCTCAACAATACCTTCCAGGATTTCACGCGGATACAAAGCGCCAGTAGGATTGTTCGGATTAATCACCACGATGCCGCGCGTATTAGCGGTAATTTTAGATTCTATGTCTTTTAAATCCGGCATCCAGCCTGTCGCCTCATCGCACAAGTAGTGCCGAGCTGTGCCTCCAGCCAGCGTTACCGCAGCAGTCCATAGTGGATAGTCTGGCATCGGCACCAACACTTGGTCGCCATTGTTCAGCAAACCTTGCATGGCCATCACGATTAATTCAGAAACACCATTGCCAATAATTATGTCATCGACCGTTACGCCGTGGATATGCTTGGATTGCGTATAGTGCATAATGGCTTTACGCGGCTCAAACAAACCCTTGCTGTCGGTATAACCGCCCGCCTTAGCCATGTTACGAATCACGTCCTGCTGAATCTCTTCAGGCACTTCAAAGCCAAAAGCGGCAGGATTGCCAATATTCAGTTTGATGATGCGCTGCCCTTCTTCTTCCATCTGGCGCGCGCGTTGCAGCACAGGGCCTCGAATGTCATAACAAACGTTGGCAAGCTTATTTGATTTTTGTAATGGTTTCATATCCGCACTGGTATCTGACTTGCTCAATTGAATCACCTCGGGTAATCGCTTGTTTTCAGGCTTACTTTTCGGTAGATTGAGTGAGCTTTATAAAGTATGCTATCTTACATTGCCAGCGCCCTTACAGGCAATAAAACAGTACGGATTTACGGCCATCTTAGCTAAAATATAGCACAAAATTTCACGACTCTTTGATTACCTCCACTACTAAGATTACCACCACTATGAAACTACATCTCACCCGCGGCGAAGGACAGAACCTTATCACAGGCTACACGGATGATTCTATTGCGATCAACCATCGACAATATTCAAGCAATTTGATTGTGCTGCCAGATACGCTCATCACTGACTGGGTATCAGCATCCAAGATAGCGTTGACGATAGATAATTTAACTGAGAATGACTTTGAAAGAATAGTCTTATTGCAACCAGAGGTGGTCTTGCTTGGCACTGGCAAAACGCATCGATTTTTACACCCCAAAACTAGTGCGCTACTTATCAGTCAGGGTATTTCCTTAGAATGCATGTCCACTTCAGCGGCATGCAGAACTTATAATATATTGATGAGCGAAGGTCGCAAAGTAGCCGCAGCCTTATTGCTTGACTAGGTTGTTAGCCCGCTAGATTTAATTGACCCGCTAAATTTAGTTAAGAAGCAAATAAACAATGCGTTGGCAAACACCTAAAATTCATGAGTTGGTTGCGGGAGACTGATTAAAACTTACTCACTCCGTCATTCCCACCTTTCACGTGTAAATAGCCAGCTTTCACTCAGAATAATGCGCTTCAGCGCATATATTTGTGGGGAAGACCTTTACGGTCTCAGCTGGCATATTCCACGGTGAAGACCTTTACGGTCTCGTGGAAATGACGGCAGTTCAGAGTTAGAACATTTCGTAAAAAAAAGACACTAAAATAAATTAGTGCGAAGCTTTCGCCAAGTTAATTAAAGTTTTTTGCGCGAAAATGTTAGTGATGCATTAGTACCGCCAAAACCGAAACTGTTTGACAATGCAGTTTGAATTTTCACATTATCAATACGTTTTTGCACGATATTCAGGCCTTCAGCGGCAGGATCCAAGGTTTCGATATTAGCTGAAGCCGCAATGAAGCTATTCTCCATCATTATCAATGTGTAAATCGCTTCATTCACCCCAGCAGCGCCCAGCGCATGACCTGAAAGTGATTTGGTAGAAGCAATAGCAGGGTTTTGTTTTAAACCGCCATCTCCGAACACTTCACGAATCGCCTCCAACTCTTTAGTATCACCCACTGGGGTGCTGGTACCATGCGTATTGATGTAGTCAACATTACCTTCAACGCCCTCTAAGGCAAGTTTCATGCAACGCACTGCGCCCTCACCGCTTGGTGCGACCATGTCATAACCATCTGAGTTTGCACCATAACCAACGACTTCTGCGTAGATTTTTGCACCGCGCGCTTTGGCATGCTCGTACTCTTCAAGCACCAAGATGCCACCACCGCCAGAAATCACAAAACCATCGCGATTAGCATCATAAGTGCGCGAAGCTTTTTCAGGCGTATCGTTATATTTACTGCTTAATGCACCCATCGCATCAAACATAAATGAAAGCGTCCAGTTTTCTTCCTCAGCACCACCGGCAAAAATAATATCCTGCTTGCCAAGTTGAATCTGTTCCACCCCAGCACCTATGCAGTGCGCGCTAGTCGAGCAGGCAGAACTGATGCCATAGTTAATACCTTTAATTTTCGCACCTGTCGCCAAGCAGGCGGACACGCCACTTGCCATGGCTTTAGTCACCATGTAAGGGCCAACACGGCGGATACCTTTGTCGCGCAAGGTATCAATACCCTCAAGTATACTTTCATGAGAAGCACCACCTGCGCCTACAATTAAGCCGGTGCGAACATTAGACACTAACTCTTCTGGCAAGCTCGCGTCAGCAATCGCCTCTTGCATGGCAAGCCAGGCATAGGCATGACCTTTGGCCATAAAACGCAATAATTTGCGATCAATACGTGCTTCAATATCCAGATTTTTGATAGACCCGGCTACATGCGAGCGCAAACCGCGCTCTGCATACTCGGGCTGAAACGTGATACCAGACTTGCCATTTTGCAGGCTATCTAAAACTTCTGACTTATTGTTTCCTAAACTGGAAACAATTCCCATACCAGTGACAACAACACGGCGCATTATCGTTCACTCCTATAAAAAAATTAAAATAATATTAAACTCAATCAAATGTAAAAAGTTTAAAAATTATCTGTACGCGTAAACAAACCTACACGTAAATCTTGTGCTACATAAATCACACGTCCATCTACTTCCATACGTGCATCAGCAATACCCATGACTAATTTTCGCATAATCACACGTTTCAAATCAATCGTGTAAGTCACTTTCTGGTGCGTAGGCAATACTTGACCCGTAAATTTAACATCGCCCGCACCCAGTGCGCGGCCGCGGCCCGGGCCACCCATCCAGCCCAAAAAGAAACCAACGAGTTGCCACATGGCATCTAAACCCAAACAACCCGGCATGACGGGATCGCCAGGAAAGTGGCATCCAAAAAACCATAAATCTGGTGTAATGTCCAATTCGGCTACTATTTGCCCAGCACCGTGTGCTCCACCATCTTGAGTAATAGAGATAATACGATCAAACATCAACATAGGCGGCAACGGGAGTTGTGCATTTCCTTCACCAAACATTTCGCCACGGCCGCATTTAAGTAATTCTTCTTTTGTAAAACTGTTTTGTTTTTGCATGATTTTTTTGATAACGCTATTCTAAAATTAATTTATGTTGAATTGAACTCCTGCTATTTTCGCTGGAAAACCACTTTAGTGAAAGCATTATTAGCTTTTTACGTTATTTTTATTTAAAGTTCGTTTGATTAAATTGAACTTTACGTGAATAAATTTCACTTAGGGGTATACAGATCTGTTTACCCCCAATCAAAAAACGTTTACTATGCATTCAAATTCATTTAAACAATTTCAAAAAAGTCAGGGAAATTCAATGAGCGATCGTCAGCTGGCCGATTGGCGCAATCATGCGCTTAACTTAGAAGCAGAAGTCAATAAAGTCGTTGTAGGTCAACAAACACCAATACGTTTGATTACCACTTCAATTTTTGCACGTGGTCACGTACTGCTTGAAGGTGACGTAGGCGTTGGTAAAACCACGCTACTACGTGCATTTACCCGCGGCATTGGCGGCGGTTATCAGCGTATTGAAGGCACGATTGACTTGATGCCGAACGATTTGGTGTATCACACCTATCTTGGTGAAGATGGCAAACCGCATGTGAGTGCAGGGCCATTATTAATGTCCGGTGAAAATTTATCGGTATTTTTCTTTAATGAAATCAACCGCGCACGCCCTCAGGTACACTCCTTACTCTTGCGAGTGATGGCTGAGCGCAGCTTGTCTGCATTCAACACAGAGCATTATTTTCCGCACATGATTGTATTTGCAGATAGAAACCAAGTGGAAAAAGAAGAAACTTTTGAAATCCCATCCGCCGCACGCGACCGCTTCATGATGGAAATTCCAATTGTTGTACCTAGCGACGATGCGATTATGGAAGCACTTGTGTTCGACACCAAGTTCCATAATGTCGATGTATTAGTCGATACGGTGAAGCCAGATGTTTTGCAGTTCGACCAACTCAATGCATTTTCCGGCATCGTTCAAAGTAGTGTTGAAGCCAGTGAAACGCTTAAAAAATATGCATTAAATCTTTGGAAAGCGACAAAATCACCACTTGATTACGGCGTTAAAGTTTCAGGTGTAGATATGAACCGTTTAGTGTTATCCGGCGCCAGCCCTCGTGGCATGAGCATGATGTTACGTGCTGCGCGAGTCAATGCCTGGTTGAATGAGCGCACGGCGGTATTGCCAGAAGATATTCACGCAGTATTTCACTCAACTGTTGCACACCGCTTAGTATTCAGCCCTGTGTATGAAATGCGTCGTACTGAAATTGCCCGTGAAATGTTGCAGGGCATTGTTAACGCGGTAGCTGCGCCTTAATTGCAAACCATAAATTATCATCCATGACTGAAGACATCAAATCATTTAGTTACCACATAGGCTGGCGTTCTCGCGGACGCCATCCAGGTCGGCATGCAAGTACGCAACGCGGCATGGGTATGGAGTTTCGTGGACACACCACCCTACTCTCTTACCCTGACCCACGCCGCATTGATATTCGCCAAACAATACGTGATCCGCTTGAGCAAGTATATGTACGACTTTTTAATCAAAAAAGTGCTACACCTGTTTACGTGATTTGCGACTTATCTGGCAGCATGAATTTTGGTGCAAAAAAGAGAAAAATAAAACTGGCGGCAGAAATAGCAGAATCCATCGCACAATCGGCCAGCCAACACCATGATCCATTCGGCTTTATTGGCTTTGATGAAGTGGTGCGAGAAGATTGGATCAGCACCTCGTCATTTAAATCATATCGCGCTATTGCCATGGCAGAGGCATTAAAAGACTTTCATCCTGCGCCGGTTAATTGCAACGGCATTACTGAAGTTTATCGTTATTTACCGCGCGAACGTTCATTGGTGTTTTTGATTTCTGACTTCCACATTCCAAACACTCTGCTCGAAGAGTCGCTATCGAACTTATTGCGCCATCATATTGTGCCCATTGTCTTGTGGGATTCTGCGGAATATAAGAATTTACCGGAGTTTGGCTTAACCAATGTCTCTGATGCAGAAACAGGTGAGCAACGTACCCTGTTTTTACGCAAAGAATTACGTGAAAAAATTGTCGCTTCATTTGAAAAACGTCGTAACGAGATTTACGAGCTGTTCATGCGCTTTGATATGCCTCCATTTTATGTTGAAGGTGAATTTGATGCCGATTTACTCACGGAATATTTCCACCAATTTGTAGCTGCATAATACCTTGAACCAAACACGATGAACCACATACTATGAAAAAGATCATGCGTATTCTTTATTTGCTACTTGTTATTAATGTAGCGCCGCAAACGGCTTATGCTATAGACAGTCAAAATCTGCCTGACGTTGCACCGGGAATTGTCACTATTAGAACGATAGACCCCGTAAGGTTAGTGGGATATACCGTGGGCGACATCATTGAACGTGAAGTGATATTAACGATCAAAGCACCTTACAAACTAATTGAAACATCATTGCCAATTACAGGTTACGAAAAACGCTACAAAGGCCAAGTGATAGGCATTGAGCTGAAAAATGTTAGCCATACAAAAGTAGAGCACGATGGCAGCGCAACCTTTGATATTAAGTTAGCCTACCAAATATTTACAAATAATGTGGTGGCAAAAAACGCCTCATTAGGGCCTGAGTACCTGAATTTAATCAACACGAAAGATAGTAAAGACCTGGTCAAATATCGCATACCAAATTTAGATATTGCCATTTCGCCGATTGCAATCTTTGGCCAAGTTAAAATTGAAAATAACATGAGTCCATTTCGCGGACCACTCTTACTAAGTAATACCAAAGAAAAAAAATGGCTGTACATATCAGCCGGTTTTCTCGCGACTAGCCTACTCGGCTTACTTTACATACTTGGTCAGCGCGCCTGGTTGCCACGCATGGGAGGGACATTTGCAAAAACTCACCGCGCATTACGTAAACTGCCACACTCGCCAGAAGGCTTAAAACAAGGCGTGGCCAGGGTGCATGAATCGCTCAATACAACTGCCAGCATGAGCGTATTTAGTAATAATCTAGAGATATTTTTAGCACAAAAACCCAATTTTTCACCGATGGCGGCAGAGATACAACAATTTTTCAGTTTGTCTCGCCAAGTTTATTTTGAGCCAAATGCCTTGCACAAGGTTGGTAATAACCCGCAACAATGGTTACAAGGCTTTGCACGCCGCTGTCGTGACTGTGAGCGTGGTTTGACACCAGAAACATCTACTCAAAAGTCAGGGTCTTAATAGATGGCCTTTTCACATCCATGGTTATTGTGGCTACTGCCGCTGGCTGTTTTGCCTTTATTACTGCAACGCGCCCACGCAAAACATTACTCCTGGGTAGATATGCTGCCAGCGGATCCGCTATCTGAGTTAATAAGCTTAATGCTAAAAGTACTGGCGGTATTAACGCTGGTGTTTATCATTACAGGCTTGGCTGCGCCACATACCAATGAGCAAAAAATTGAGCGTATCGGTGTCGGTGCACAAATCGCGTTAGTACTTGACCGTAGTGCGAGTATGGATGACCCATTTTCTGGCGGTAGCAATGGTGCGGGCAACTCAACCGTAGGTGAAACGAAGTCTGTCGCGGCAGCAAGACTGATCACGGACTTCGTTAAGTCTCGTCAGCAAGATATGTTCGGCATGATTACGTTTAGTAACTCAGCGATGTATGTATTACCGCTCAGTGAGAACAAAAAAGCGATTATTGCCGCAGTGCAGGCCACTGGCGGTAATGCGCTATTTCAAACCAATATAGGCAGCGGACTTACTAGCGGCGCGGGCTTATTCGACAAGATCCCGGATTCTGGCTCACGCGCTTTGATTTTGCTATCAGATGGCGCAGGTAGGATGGACGCAAATACGCAGCAAAAAATCAAAGACTGGTTTGATCACCTGCATATTAGTCTTTATTGGATTGTATTGCGCCAGCCTGGTGGATTAAGTATTTTTGATACTAAATATGTACGGCCTGAAAATGCCGCATTGCCGGCAGAAGTTGAACTAAACGACTTTTTCCTGACCTTAAGATCGCCATTCAAGGCCTATGAAGCAGAAGATCCAAAGTCATTACAATTAGCGATGAATGATATTAATAATCGTGAGAAGAAACCTATTAAATATTTTGAAAAAATTCCTGGACGTGATTACTCGGATGTTTGTTTTATTATTGCGGCCATCATGATTAGTTTGTTATTGGGTGTGAAATATCTCGAGGTTAAAACATGGCACTAAACTCACCAAGCATTGAAGGCACATTGCTGACCAAAATCACACATTTCTTTTCTGTAAAAAAGCTCACATGGCTACTCATAATCATCGCGATAATTGCCACAATATGCACGGCTTACTTATACTCGCGGATTAAACAAATCAATGCTTTTAATGCCGCAGTGAGCGCAGGCCTGCCACCTAAAACAGATTTACAAAGCTTTGAAGCGAAGTTCTCAACCGCATTCTGGCTGGCAAAAAACGAACGCTACAAAGAAGCAACATTGCTATTTAACAAAGCGCTCAACTCAGCGAACACGACTCAAAAAGCAGCAATTCAATATAATTTAGGCAATATTTTCTTTAGACGCGGCTTGGCTATTAACGGCGCGAATATGACTGTGCGCGATGAAGCTGAATACCTATTCCGCCAAGCTAAAACGGCATATCAACAGTCACTAAGGTTAGACAATTCCTTCTGGGATGCACGTCATAATATGGATCGTATTTTGACCATGTTACCAGGAACACCGACTCCCGGTGCAGGTGAAAGCGATACTCCAGGATTGATTATGGGTAGCATTCCAGTAGGCTTGCCATAAATATGCATAAACTATTTAATTACTTTCGTCATCGCCATGATGCGGCCTTGCTGCTGGCTGCATTGATATTGCTGATAATCGCCCTATTTAACCCAAAAATACCGATTAAACGTGATATTTATAGCTATATTTTTGTGGCTGATATTTCACAAAGCATGAACGTGATTGATAAAAAACTTAACGGCAAGCCGGCAACACGTATGGCTTTTACCCAAGATACATTACACAAATTAGTGGGTGAACTACCTTGTGGTACTAATGTGAGTATTGGTTTATTTGCCGGCGTGAGCATTGCCGCACTTTACACGCCGATTGAAGTTTGCGAGAACTTTGATGCGATTAACGATACCATAGACCATTTAGACTGGCGCACCGCTTGGTCTGGCAATAGTCGCTTGCGTGGCAGCATGCCAACCTTGGCAAGAACCATACGCTCCTTTCCAGAACCGGCTCAAGTCGTATTTTTTACAGACGGTGAAGAAGCCCCTAAATTACATGTGTTTAACACGCAGGATTTAACCGCTTTTCAAGGTGGCGAAGGCTGGCTGTTTGTTGGTATTGGGGGAGAATTTGGCGCACCTATTCCTAAACTCGATGAACATAACCAGTTGATTGGTTATTGGTCTGGCGAAAGCTTTGCCATGCAGCCGGGCATTGCACAGATTTCTGAAGCCAATATTGGCGTACGTGATGATAACGTAGCAGGAGAGGCTAGCGACCGTTACATGTCTAAACTAGATGAAACCTACCTGAAATCACTTTCTAAAGAAGTGGGTGGCATGTATGTACGCGGCGACAGTGTACAAGAGGTTTTAAGTGCTATGAAAAAACAAAAGCCGGCGCGCCGTGACAAAGCTGGCTATGAGATTCGCTATATTTTAGCAGGGCTTGCGGGCATATTATTCATATTAGCCTATACGCCAAAACACCCGGTGAAAGAACTTGCAACGCTATGGCGTAATTTTATGACTCGTCGCAGCGCGGCAAAAAACAAAACGCAATCTAGTGCCGCCTAAAATTTCAAACGTACTAGCGATTTAGCTTATTCGGGTTGTCGTGAGTAAGCCCAGCGCAGCCACACGCGCAATTGCCGGTAATCATCAGCATTCACTGTATCTGGAAAAATAATAAGATGTTGGTCTAGTAATCGGTGCATGAAGGTCGCGTCCTTTACGCGGCTATTAAGTACGGTTAAATATGGTGTTACCAAGCTATTTGGCTGTGCGGTGACTTCCAGTACCTGCCCATTCTTACGTTTTAATTGCAGCTGACTTTTCATATTAATTTTCAGTGCAACACACGACCAAGGCAACAATAGTAGAGCATGACAAAGTAAAGCATAAATAGCTGACACTATAATTATGCTACTTATTAGCAACTTAATCTGCCACGAGAAAGCCAGTAGCATTACAATAGCTAAGGCACCAAGACTCATCAGTGTAAATAAGCCACTGGCTAGTATTGATGGCTTGAAATCGAGCTGTATTGGCTTCATCTTAACAACCGTAAAATTATTTATCTTAAGGTTAGCACGCACATGCAACACTGGCATCAATTTCTTCAGGATTCCCAGCCTAAGAACACCTCAGGCAACCATCAAAACTTAATCATCGAAGGTAGTAAAGTCATTAGCTTTTGTGACCCGGCAGCTGAGCGCCAAGCACTTATTCGCGACAGCGTGATATGTGACCTGTCTCACCTCGGTTTGTTAGAGCTAAAGGGTAGTGATGTACTTACATTCTTACAGGGCCAATTAACCAACGATATTAAACTTCTTGATGGTCACAATGCCCATTACACGGGCTATTGCAATCCAAAAGGTCGCTTGCTAGCCTTATTTTTAGCGTTCTCACATGCTGATCACGTGCATTTACAGATGCCGAAAGAATTGGTTGAAAGTATTGCGAAACGTCTAAAAATGTTTGTGATGCGCAGTAAAGTTGAGATTCAGGATGTCAGCGAATCTATCATTAAGATAGGCATAAATGGTCATAATGCTGTGGATTTATTGAAACCATTATTCAAAGAAATCCCACTCAATGATTATGAGTTAACCAGCCTGGACAATGGCTCTTTACTAAAACTACCTGGCATCACTCCTCGATATGAGATTTTCACTGATGCAGTCAATGCCCCAGTTATTTGGAAAGCGCTAGAGCAACACGCTAAACCTGTAGGTGCGGCTTGCTGGGAATGGCTGGAGATACAGGCGGGCATTCCGGAAGTGATGCTTAAAACTCAAGAAGAGTTTGTGCCACAAATGCTGAATTTAGATGCGCTGAATGCTATTAACTATAAAAAAGGCTGTTATACAGGGCAAGAGATCGTGGCGCGTACACATTATTTAGGTAAGGTAAAACGTCGTACTCAACTTGCGCATATTGCCAGTGTAGTCATGCCAGAAGCGGGTGACGATGTCATGGATGCGAACAAACAGGGGATTGGTAAAATCGTACGCTGTGCTCCTTCAGTTGACACTGGTTTTGATGCCTTAGTAGAATGTAGATTAGAGAATCTGGCGCAAGATAGTATCTATTGGAACGATATTTCACTGGTCATTAAACCATTGCCATACGCACTAGATAACGATGAGTAAAGTCTAATTAAGGTGGATAAGACCTGTTTAAACAGGTCTTAAGTTTAAACAAATCTTAAGTAAAGCCCTACTTGGCAGTTGCAGGTGTTACTAGAGTTTGAGTTGATGGTACAACTGTAGCCGCAGAACTTACTGGTGCTGGGCTCGCAGGTTTAGTGGCGGTATTTTCAAGCACCTGATAAAAAACTTCATCTTGTTTTACCATGCCTAATTCGCTTCTGGCGCGCTCTTCAATAGCGGCGCGACCGCTTTTCAAATCAAGCACTTCGGCATCAAGCGTGTCGTTACGCGCTTTCAGCCCATTGTTTTTTTCTTGCTGTTCGGCAATTTGTCGATTTAAATCCCATACGCGTAACCAACTCCCCTTGCCCAGCCACAGCGGATACTGCAGCAAGGCAATGAGGATGACAAATATAAGCGTTAATGCTTTCACCTACTTCAGTGACCTATCAAGCTCACTTAAATAGCTGATAAAACGCAGACATACCGGCATAGCTAGATGCATCACCTAACTCTTCTTCAATACGTAACAGCTGATTGTACTTAGCGATACGTTCTGAACGTGAGATTGAGCCAGTTTTAATTTGCAAGGCATTCGTCGCTACTGAAATATCCGCAATCGTTGTATCTTCTGTTTCACCTGAGCGATGTGAGATTACAGAAGTATAACCAGCACGTTTTGCTGTTTCAATCGTTTCAAAAGTCTCGGTAAGCGTACCGATTTGATTTACTTTGATGAGCACTGAGTTCGCAACACCGCGTCGAATGCCTTCACGCAGAATTTTTGAATTAGTCACAAACAGGTCATCACCCACTAACTGCGTCGTTTTACCCAGACGTTTTGTCAGTAGATCCCAACCATCCCAATCAAACTCGCTCATACCATCTTCAACACTGATAATCGGGTATTTATCACACCATGTAGCTAGATAGTCCGTCAACTGGGCTGATGACAACTCTAAACCTTCTGACGCTAAATGGTATTTACCATTTTTGTAAAACTCCGTACTTGCGCAATCTAAACCTAAATATACATCGCGACCTGGCTCGTAACCCGCATCAGAAATCGCTTCCATGATGTATTGAATAGCCGATTCATTCGAGGGTAAGTTAGGTGCAAAGCCACCTTCATCACCCACTGTTGTAGCTAGACCTTTTTTATGTAAGGTTTTTTTCAAGGCATGAAACACTTCAGCACCGCAACGTAACGCTTCTCTAAAGCTAGGACGACCTGCTGGAATAATCATGAACTCTTGCATATCCACGCTGTTATCAGCATGCGCACCACCATTGATGATGTTCATCATCGGCGTCGGCAATTGCATGGCGCCAGAACCGCCTAAATAGCGGTATAAAGGCAAGCCAGATTCTTCTGCTGCTGCACGTGCACAAGCCATAGAAACCGCCAAAATCGCATTCGCGCCTAAACGATCTTTATTCTCAGTGCCATCAAGTTCAATGAGTGTTTTATCAATAAAACTTTGTTCTTCTGCATCCAGGCCAATGATTGCTTCTGTGATTTCGGTATTGACGTTTTCAACAGCGCGCAACACACCTTTGCCTAAATAACGGCTGGCATCGCCATCACGCAGTTCTGCTGCTTCTTTAGACCCAGTAGAAGCGCCTGATGGAACCGCAGCACGTCCAATAACACCACTTTCCAGTAGCACATCAACTTCAACAGTTGGATTACCGCGTGAGTCTAAAATTTCACGGGCGATAATATCTACAATGGCACTCATAACTTCACTCCTCAAATATACAAAATTTTAATTTTTATAAGGTTGATTCAATAAAACCAGCTTTTTTCACTAATCGATCTAAATCGACTAACACTTCCAATAGTTCTTTCATTCTGTGCAACGGCCATGCATTTGGGCCATCAGACAATGCTTTAGATGGGTCTGGATGCGTTTCCATGAAAATACCAGCAATACCGCTTGCCACCGCAGCCCTTGCCAATACAGGCACATGCTCACGTTGACCACCGCTTTTATCGCCTTGTCCGCCAGGCTGTTGTACTGAGTGAGTCGCATCAAAGACCACCGGGCAATTAGTTTCACGCATGATGGCTAAACCGCGCATATCAGAAACTAAAGTATTGTAGCCAAACGACACGCCGCGCTCGCAAACCATAATCGTATCTTGGTTACCGTTTGCTTCTCGTGCTTTTTGCACCACATTACGCATATCACCAGGCGCCATAAACTGGCCTTTTTTGATATTCACAGGCTTGCCTGATTTTGCACAAGCCGTAATAAAGTCAGTTTGGCGGCATAAAAATGCTGGTGTTTGCAGCACATCCACAACCGCGGCTACATGTGGCACCTGCTCTTCGGTATGCACATCCGTTAAAATTGGCACACCAATCTGGCGACGCACTTCATCTAGAATCTTTAAACCTTCTTCCATACCAAAGCCACGGAAAGTGCTGTTTGAGCTGCGATTGGCTTTATCGTAAGAAGATTTGTAAATAAATGGAATGCCCAATGCAGCGGCGATTTCTTTTAGCTGTCCTGCCGTGTCAATCGCCATTTGCTGTGATTCAATCACACATGGCCCAGCAATCAAGAATAATGGCTTATCTAGCCCTACTTCAAACCCACATAACTGCATAACAATCCTTTATTAATTCTGTTTAAAACAAACTGCTGTTATTCAATTCCTATTGGATTTACTTAGCGAGTTGATGTGCTAACGCAGCTTTCACATAAGCCGTGAATAGCGGATGTCCAGTGCGTGGGTTAGACGTGAATTCCGGGTGAAATTGGCAAGCAACAAACCATGGATGCATATTTTGTGGCAACTCTATCATCTCGCACAGATTTTCAGTTGGCGTTCTGGCAGAGATCACTAAACCTGCGGCTTTTAGTTGTTCAACGTAGTTATTATTTACTTCGTAACGATGGCGGTGACGCTCATTAACTTGGTTGCCGTAAATGCCTGCTGCCATGGTGTTAGGCACGATTGGGCAAGCTTGGGCGCCTAGACGCATCGTGCCGCCAAGGTCAGAATCCGTAGAGCGTGTTTCCACACTACCATCAGCCGCTTGCCACTCTGTGATTAAACCAATGACTTGATGCGGGCTTTCCGGGTTAAATTCGGTACTATTAGCATTAGTTAAATGCGCTACATTACGCGCAAATTCAATGACTGCGAGTTGCATACCCAAGCATATGCCAAGATACGGTACTTTGTTTGTTCTGGCATAGTTAATCGCCGCAATCTTGCCCTCTGTGCCGCGCACACCAAAGCCACCCGGGACCAGAATAGCATCCATGTTTTCAAGTGCCGCAGTGCCGTTCACTTCAATGTCTTCAGAATCGATGTAATGTACCTTGACTTTTGATTCTGTATGGATGCCAGCGTGAATCAGGGCTTCGGTGAGTGATTTATATGAATCGGCTAAATCGATATATTTACCTACAAACGCAATATTCACCAAATGCTTAGGATTTTCTAGCGCGTAAGCAATCTTTTCCCAACTTGATAAATCAGCTGGTTTAGCTGTGATTTCCAGTTTGCGACAAACGATCTCATCCAACATTTGCGCATGTAAAAGACCGGGGATTTTATAGATTGAATCAGCATCAATCATACTGATTACGGCTTCTAGCATTACATTGGTGAATAAGGCGATTTTCCTACGTTCTTCATCAGGAATATTACGGTCTGCACGGCAGAGCAAAATATCAGGCTGAATACCGATTTCACGGAGTTCTTTCACCGAGTGTTGTGTTGGCTTTGTTTTCAACTCACCGGCAGTTGGAATCCAGGGCAATAGCGTTAAATGGATATAACAGGCATTACTGCGGCCTTCTTCAAAACCCATTTGGCGAATCGCTTCCAGAAACGGTAAAGACTCAATATCACCTACGGTACCGCCCACTTCAACGATAGCCACGTCTGCACCTTCGGCGCCACGTTTAACATGCGCTTTAATTTCATCGGTAATGTGTGGAATGACTTGTACGGTTTTACCTAAATATTCACCACGACGTTCCTTTTTGATGACCGTTTCGTAAATCTGGCCAGTAGTGAAATTGTTGCGCTTAGCCATGCGCTGCGTAATAAAGCGCTCGTAATGGCCTAAATCCAAATCAGTTTCAGCGCCATCCTCGGTCACGAATACTTCACCGTGCTGAAAAGGCGACATGGTGCCAGGATCAACGTTGATATAGGGATCTAGCTTCAGCATGGTAACTTTGATACCACGTGATTCTAAAATTGCGCCAAGGCTGGCGGCGGCGATGCCTTTACCAAGAGAGGAAACTACACCGCCAGTTACGAAAACATATTTGGTCATGGAAAGGCACTTATTATTTGTTGCAGACGGGTTAAGATTTTACCGCAAATTAGAGGTCTCTCAAAACGTTATGGGAAAATAAAGTTTCTTTCATCAACACGCATTAACCCAGATTTCCTATCAATATTTCTCGTGGCGTCAAAATAGGACTAAAAGTGATGGACAGATCAAAACGTTTTCACCTATCACATACGCCTGCTAATTACTGCCAGCAAGGAAGATGCCAGTTAAGGACGTTTATTTCCCGGCTTATTTTTCCAACCACGCACCATAACCCTTGAATTTTTCTTGCACATCCAACATTTCCTGTTGGCTTAAAATATACGGCTCCCCCACTTGTAAAGCCCGCAGATATTGCTCGCATAGCGTTTCGACTTCCTGCGCGATATTGATTGCTTTTTCTAAACTTGCACCCACAGCAATCATGCCATGATTGGCTAATAAACAGGCTTTACGGTCTTGCAACGCGATCACGGCGTAATCAGAGAGTTGCTGTGTTCCAAACAATGCGTACGGCGCACAGCGGATGCTATCGCCGCCACACAGGGCAATCATGTAGTGGAACGCGGGGATATCACGACGCAAGGTGCTTAAGGTGCTGGCAAACATACTGTGCGTATGGATAATGGCATTGACCTCTGGGCGATTGACCAAAATATCCCGGTGAAAACGCCATTCAGTAGATGGGGTTTTAGATGGTTCGAAACTACCATCAAATTGCATTTTCACCATGCTGCCGGGCGTCATCTCTTCAGCGCCTATACCTGACGGCGTGACCAAAAACCCATCATCACAGCGTACACTGGCATTACCGGAAGCGCCTTTATTCAGGCCGAGTTCGGCTAGCTTTTGGCTAATTTTTAATAATTGCTCGCCTAATAGTTGCTCGCGTAGTTTTGATTCAGATTGGTTTTGCATGTCAACATTGTCCATGTTTAACTAACTTACCTGGCGCAAACACGCCTTGCTCAGTAATAATGCCTGTCACCAGTCTTGCCGGCGTAACATCAAATGCAGGGTTGGCAGTTTTAGATTCAACCGGTATCACGCGCACATTCTGCACGCTACCATCTGCCGCTAAGCCCTGTATATAAGCCACTTCATCGCCATGTCGCTGTTCAATTTCAATCTCGGTCAAGCCATTTGCAATGTCCCAATCAATAGTTGGGCTTGGTACGGCAGCATAAAATGGCACATTGTTATCAAAAGCCGCTAATGCTTTCAGGTAAGTTCCTATCTTATTACAAACATCGCCAGCGCTGGTGACACGGTCTGCGCCTACGATGACCATATCCACAGCACCTTGCTGCATTAAATGCCCACCGGCATTGTCACTGATCACAGTATGAGGCACGCCGTGCTGACCCAGCTCCCATGCGGTAAGGCTTGCACCTTGATTGCGTGGGCGCGTTTCATCAACCCACACATGGACATTAATGCCAGCATTATGTGCGGCATAAATCGGCGCAAGTGCAGTGCCGAAATCGACAGTAGCGAGCCAACCTGCATTGCAATGCGTGAGGATATTAAAAACTTTGCCTTGATATGCAAGGTTTTGATAGAAACCTTCTATCAAACCTAAACCATGCTGCCCTATCGCTTGGTTTAGCAACACATCTTCATCACAGATGGCTGCGGCTTCCGCCCATGCTGCTTGAGTACGGCTAGCTCCGGCCAGCGGCAACAACACTTTCAACATGCGCTGCACCGCCCAATTCAAATTAACCGCTGTAGGACGGCTTTGAACGAGTTGAGTGGCAGCTACTTGTAAATAGTGATCGCTAGTTTCTTGCTGCATCGCCAAAGCCATGCCATAAGCAGCTGCAGCGCCTATCAACGGTGCGCCACGCACTTGCATGGTTTTAATCGCCGTAATCATTTGCTGAAGATTGCCGATGCGAGCAATCTCAAATGCATGCGGCAATTTTGTTTGATCTATGATGGCAACTGAGTTCAAGCGCTCGCCTGAACCTTCAATTGGCCAAATAGTGCGATATTGTTGTTGACTCACTAGCATACAAATAAACAATTCCTGGCAATAAAAAAGCAAATTTTGCAAAAAAATAAATAATTCAAAAGTTGACTTTAAAAAAGTTCCCTGAATTAAAAAATACTCTCCACATTATCTGTGGATAACTCTGTGAATAGTTGTGACTTGAAAATGTAACATACCAATTTATAAGGGTTTTTTCAAAACGATTAAAAATTGAACTATTTTTTAGCCTATAAGAATCAATAAGTTACATAACAGCCATTGATTGATAAGGTTTTTTTCCTATACTTAATGTAGCACTTTAGGTGGTGTGCATAAGTGAGCCAATTTTGGCAAAACTTTTAAGGCGTTGGCGCCAGTAATATCAAGCACTTGCGAGATATTTACCAGCCTTAAATCGGCTAAAACCTGCGCGATTTTAGGCAATTCCAATGGACTATTTCTACCTTTTGTACCTATCCATTCCGGTGGAATATCAGGTGAATCTGTTTCTAATACGATGGCTTCAAGCGGTAACTTAAGCGCAAGCTCTCGGATTTTTAACGCACGACTATAAGTCATTGCACCACCAAAACCAAGTTTGAATCCTAGTGCAATCAACTGCTCGGCTTGTTGAAAACTGCCGTTGAATGAATGTGCAATGCCGCCAGAAACTTGATATTTTCGTAAATATTTCAATATATCATCCACTGCATGACGCACATGTAATATCACCGGCAAATCAAACTGCCGAGCAATTTTAAGTTGTTCGGTAAAAAAGTAGGTTTGCAGCGCAGTATTATTTTTCGTGACGAAATAATCCAAGCCTATTTCACCAATGGCCACCGGGTTATTTTGCTTGACGTAAGCATGCAAGATTGCAATGTCATCTATAGCAGCGCTATCTACATACATAGGATGAATGCCAAGCGCGTAGGCGCAATGTTTGTAGCGTTGGCATAACGCAATGACCGCATCAAAATTATCGCGCGCTATAGCGGGTATTACAATCATTGCAACACCTTGCTGCAAAGCCTGCTGCGCAATGTCATCCCTATCAACATCAAACTCTGCTGCATCAAGGTGACAATGAGTATCGATGAGCATTTGAGCTGACTATCAGTTTTGGGCGACAGGCTTTGCGCGCAAGCGAATATCTTGCCCCACCTGGCGCACATCTAAAATCTGCAAATCAGTCGCTTGCTGCATTTCAATAAGTTCAGGGATTGCAAACATTGCTTTTGCATCAGCGCCCATCAATTTTGGCGCGTAATAAAAAATAAACTCGTCAATTAGATTAGCGTTCAGAAAGGCGCCATTCAAGCCCTGCCCTGCTTCTAGCAACACTTCATTGATGCCGCGCTGAGCTAGATTTAACAGCAAAGCGGATAAATCCACGTGCCCGTTCGCATCTGCAATGTGGAGCAGCTCTGCACCCGTCGCACTTAATACAGCAGCGTGATTAGCAACATCGTCAGCATACGCAATCAGAACAGGGCTAGCTGGCAGCTTGGTGACATCTAACATTTTACAATCTGCAGGCGTCTGCAATCGACTATCCACAATCACCCGTAGCGGCTGACGGGCAATATGAGTTAAATTATCCAGCCGCACATTCATACCTGGATTATCAACCAGCACGGTACCTATGCCAGTGATAATGGAGCACGATTGCGCGCGCCAATGCTGCACGTCTAACCTGGCAGCTTCGCCAGTGATCCATAGACTTTTGCCATTATTAAGCGCGGTACGGCCATCTAAACTGGCGGCGATTTTGCTGCGCACATAAGGACGGCCACGCGTCATACGTGAAACAAATCCCGGGTTCAGTGCTAGCGCTTCGGCTTCCATCAAGCCTGTTTCAACAAGAATGCCATTCGCTTGCAGGCGCTTTAAACCATTACCTGCGACCAAAGGATTTGGGTCTTGCATGGCAACCACAACACGCTTAATACCCGCGCTAATCAAGGCATCCACACAAGGCGGGGTTCGGCCATGGTGGTTGCACGGCTCTAGCGTGACATACGCGTCAGCATCTTTTGCTGCCAATCCAGCTTCACGCAAAGCAAACACTTCCGCATGCGGCTCACCCGCTTTAAGATGCGCGCCTTGACCTATAATTTGTTGATTTTTAACGATGACGCAGCCTACCCGCGGGTTAGGTTGAGTCGTGTATAAACCCTGCTCGGCCAGCCGCAGGGCAAGGGTCATGTAGCTATGATCAGATATTGAAAACAAGATGGAATGCTGTAATAACACTAACGATTAAAAGTCTTAATGAGAAGAAATACGGCTATTACTTAAACGATTATTTTCATCAAAATAAATGAGTAAGCCATGGTAAACGTGCATACATTTACCTAAGTCATACTCCACACTATGTGCATCTTCATAGCTCGGGCGACCTAAAAGTACTGCGACGGCCTCCCTTGGTGAACCTATGGCAAGTGTATGTTGCTGTAAATCGTACGCCATATCACCGCGCTTACATTCAGTTTGAATGGTTGATGCGGCTTGCATCCATT
>Ga0209913_1000604_pt1 | contig 28373 bp, 28 predicted proteins | sample PersoiDNA2013203_FD_185805 | JGI IMG/M metagenome (GOLD analysis project Ga0209913, IMG submission 185805) | Permafrost soil microbial communities from the Arctic, to analyse light accelerated degradation of dissolved organic matter (DOM) -... | ecosystem: Environmental > Terrestrial > Soil >... | reverse complement strand
TCGACCCACTGCAGTCACATGGAAATTAAGGATGTTCGGCTGAAACGATCCATTAAGCGGACCTTCCACATCTTATAAAAAGTAAACGGGAGCCTAAGCCCCCGTCATTTTTTCTTAAATTACTGCTATTTTTAAAACTCTGCCCAATCACCACAATTCTCACCAGCAGTTTCCGCTACAGCTAATTTTACTACAGGGTTAGGTGAAGCTATGTACACCTTGTAGACAATCAAGTGAACAGCAGTTACAGTGATCAACGGTATTTGGTTGAGCAGATTTCGCAGGAAGTTATGGCGAAAATTCAAGATCGTATTGAGATGTGCCGTTAATGTACCTGTATGCAACCATTTTCTTCTAAAGTTAAGCGATAATCGATTTTCTCAAAACTTATATCAACTAATGTCAAACAAAAAAATATCATCTATAGACAACAAGACAATACTAAACGAAGGTATAGCGACATCCATTTACGGTGCTGACATCACGGCCCAAAAGTACTATACGCAATCGTTGTTAACTCGCGAAAATCTCGAAAAACAACTTTCAGGCTTAGCCGCCAGCATACATGGGTTTATTTACACCTTAAGAGAAGATGCGAATGGATATTTAAGTTTTCCTTTTGCAAGCGACGGAATAAAAGAGTTGTTTGGTTTAAACCCTGAGGATGTACGAGAGGATGCAAATGTATTATGCGCTCGTTATCACCCAGATGATTTGAATCGCGTAATGGCACATGTGGAAAAAACCAAACAAGAATTGTCACTCTTTTGTCTAGAAATACGTATCCTACATCCTACCAAGGGTCTACGTTGGATAGAGATTCGTTCTGCGCCGTTACGCCTCGATGATGGTGCTACCGAATGGCATGGCTTCATGTTTGACATCACCGAACGTGTAAAGGCTAAACAGGTGATATTGCATACCCAGAATGCATTTGAAGAAGCGCAACGTATTGCACATATAGGTAGCTGGGATGTGGATATTATCAACGACGTGCTTACCTGGAGTGACGAAACTTTTCGGATTTGGGAGATCGACAAAACAAAGTTTTCTGCGACTTTTGCAGCGTTTATTGAAACAGTGCATCCCGATGATAGAGAAAAAGTGAGCGATGCCTATAATCAGTCGATTATCAATAAGACCATCTATCAGGTTGAACATCGGTTACTGTTCTCTGATGGTCGCGTGAAATATATCCAAGAGCGCGGTGAACCTTATTACGATGAGGATAGCCGCCCAATACGTTTTATTGGTACAGCACTAGACATCACCGAGCGGAAGCGGTTTGAAGAACTGGTGTCCTTGCAAAATTATGCGCTTGACCATGTTGGGGAAGCGGTTTATCTGATTGATGAACATGCCCGAATACATCATGTGAACGATGCTGCGTGCAAAATGCTGGGATATACGCAGGATGAGCTATTGGCAATGCGGATATGTGACCTCGACCCGGATTTCGATTCGGCACACTGGCAACAGCACTGGAACGATCTGCTTTACCAGAAGACGATCACGTTGGAAACACATCACAGAAACAAAGGAGGCGCGCTCGTTCATATCGAAGTGAACGCCAATGCGATTGAGCATGAGGGCAAGCTTTTTAATTTTGCTTTAGTACGGGACATTAGCGAACGTAAGCGTATCGAAGCCACAATGCACCATCAGGCCAGCTACGATACGCTAACGGGCCTAGCTAACAGGCGTTTGTTCGGAGACAGGCTTAAAGTAGAAATCAGTAAGGCTGAACGTGGTGGTGGCAATGTAGCATTATTATTTATTGATCTTGATAACTTTAAGGAAATCAACGACACACTCGGCCACCATTACGGGGATCAATTGTTAATTCAAGCTGCACACCGCATACAACAATGTGTGAGAGAGAGCGATACGCTGGCCAGAATGGGCGGTGATGAGTTTGTAGTTATCCTGTCGGGAGTGACAGAAATGGCGCATTTGGGGCGTGTGGCGCAAGGCATTATTGAGGTTATGACCTCGCCGTTTGTTTTAGATAGCCAAATATCCTATGTTACAGCGAGCATAGGCATAGCCAATTACCCTTCAGATGTTGATAGCTTGGAAGGGCTGATCAGCGCGGCGGATCAAGCCATGTATGTAGCCAAGGAGCGAGGGCGCAATGGCTTCAGTTTCTTTACTCCTGCTATGCAGAAGCAAGTGCAACAACGTCTGTCTTTGGCAAATGATTTGCGTGAGGCCATGCTCAAAGAACAGCTACAGATTTATCTGCAACCTATAGTCGATATTTCTACTGGGCATGTGGTCAAGGCAGAGGCCCTGATCCGCTGGAAACACCCTCAACACGGCATGGTGCCACCTGACTTGTTTATTCCAATTGCAGAGGAAACTGGAATGATTCATGAAATTGGCGACTGGGTGTTCCGCCAAGCTGCACAGGCCATGTCACGCTGGCTTGCCATCCGTACAGTCGAGAACGGTTGCTGCCAGATCAGCGTGAATTTGTCGGCGCGTCAGTTCATACCAAGTCAATTTGGCACAGCATGGATTAAGCATTTGGCAACAATCAGCGTTCCCGCACATCACATGGTGATCGAAATTACTGAAAGCCTGCTGCTAGGTGATGAAGTCGACATTATGGGGAAGCTGCATCTCTTTCGTAAGGCCGGCATGCAATTGGCGCTAGATGATTTTGGTACTGGCTATTCGGCGATGTCGTACCTGAAAAAATTCAACATCGATTACCTAAAAATAGACCGCTCTTTTGTACGAGATCTCGAAACCGACACGAATGATCGAGCTATTGCAGAAGCTATCGTAGTGATGGCGCATAAGCTGGGGTTGAGAACTATTGCCGAGGGAGTTGAAACGGAACAGCAGAAAGCTATTTTGGCCGATGTAGGATGTGATTACATACAAGGGTATTTTTATGCCAAACCTATGCCAGTGGAAGAGTTTCTGACATTTGTACAGATTAAAGCGCAGTAATATGTTTGCGGATCAAACGAAAACACGGATACTTGAACTGCTGTCAATTTAGTACCATTCTCACACAATAGGCTATATGTAAGCTCCGAGAGGCAACTGGCTGGCTGTGACGAACGAGGTCCTGGCGGTATGGCGCGCATTGCTGGAGTGAGCTGGATCCGATTTAGTAAAGAGGCAAGTCATAAGAATTATGCTGCAATTGATTGTGAGCATAATACTGATTGGCGAAGTCAGCAGGTAAACGGCTGCTTTGTCCCACAAAGCTGACGTTGCTCATGAATATTTTTATAATTTAGTTTTAAGAAAAACAGTGTCTGCAGTCACGGAAGAAATTAGTGGTAACAAAATGCTGGAGAAGTTCCATGGTGATAAATAGTTAGAAGTTACTCCTGCTTAGTGGATATGTGGCTTTCATTACATTTAGTTTAACGCACCAGCCCCTACTAGACCATTCGGACTATAAATGAGTTATATAGACATTGCATCACTGTCATATAGCTTAACTAGAGTAGCGTCAGTCAAACAGGCATCACTTTTAAATTGCTTCGGGTTTCAGAAGTTGCTTCGCCGACCCTGAACGGTAGCTTCCCCCCGATTCAGTTGAAAACTATTTTTTTGAGAAATGCTAATTCCACAAAATGAGATTAAATGCAGGAAACGGTTATAAATATCACCGATAAGGCACTTCAATGTTTCGTTAGGCTTTGATTTTAAAGAATAATCAAGCGATTACCATTGATTTAACCATGTCATAATGTAACAACTCCAGTTGACAGATTAATAAATAAAAAATACTTGGAACAAAAAGTGACACCATTAGAACTTGCTCGTCAGACATTAATTCAACTATCCAAAAGCCAGAGCCCACCCACCCCAGAAAACTATCGCAGTGTCTATGATAAGCTTGCTGGGATTGAGTCCGTGGATCATTCTGCAATACTAAGTAAATCCCTGGAAAAAGTGTTATTAGGTATGGGTAAAGATCAGCCCAAGTTCGCGGTAGCTGCTCATAAAATCTCTACCTCGCTTAAAAAGCAGGATTCAATCAGCTTAGAAAATCAGCTTCGCCAGTTAATTTCTGTAGAAAAAGATGACGATGATGGCGTAAATTGGGCAACACTTTTACGCTATTTGCTTAAACAGCTTGATGATAACCATGCTGGACTGACACTTAGTCGGAAAAAAGAAGGGTTAAACCGTGTCATCATCAATTTTTCGAATGATCCAAGTCAATTAGCCCAGAAAGTTCAGGCACTAGTCACGTCTTGGGGAGAAGGCCAACCTAGCATTGAAGCTGCAGAGATTGAACAGCTTGTGGGAAAAGATGCCATGCAAGCTCCATCAACAGCGCAATTGAATATTCAGCCACAACATGATGTTGCTCACGACTACGACGGTCAGCTCAAGGTGGTGATTGCTTGGCGTGACTTGCTAATCAGAACTATTCACCTAATTGTGCTTCCACAGTTCGCTGACAATCCTGCGGCCGCCGACAGAATAGAAGCCTTGATCAAACAGGCACAAGCATCTAAAACAATAGAAGAAGTAGATGAGGTGAGCGAAGCCTTAAAGTCCACCTTACTAAGAGCTGAGATGCAAGCAGATACGCAGCATCGCATGCAAGAGTCGCTGGTACAAATGCTACGTTTGTTAGTAACCAGCATGGGCGAGTTGACTATAGAAGATAGTTGGTTGCATGGGCAAATTACCATTGTTCAAGACATCATTTCAAAACCACTCAACATTGATACAGTATACAACGCTGAGAGCAGTCTCAAAGAGCTGATCTTCAAACAATCAAGTATCAAGCCAGGCTTACTTGAGGCCAAAGACACCCTTAAAAACATGATGAATACGTTTGTAAGTGGCTTAGCTGATATTACCCATAGTACCGATACTTATCAGACTAAAATCAATATATATCAGCAACAAATTGCAGCTACAGAAGATATGACGCAACTAAACACCATACTGCAAAGCTTGGTTGGTGATATTGGCGCAATGAGCGCAGATGCTCAAAAGTCTCATAACGCTTTCCAGGATACTAAGAAAAAAGTAGAAGATGCAGAAAAGAAAATTAACGAACTTACGATCAAGCTTGACTACATTAACGAAGTCGCGCATCAAGATTTTTTAACAGGCGCATTGAACAGACGTGGCATGGATGAAGCGATAGAACGAGAATTCAATCGTGCTCATCGACACAACACGCCAATATCATTGGCAATGATAGACATCGATCATTTCAAGAAAATTAACGATACCATGGGCCACTCCACTGGCGATGTAGCGCTTGCACACTTAGCCAAAGTAGTTAAAAGCGTTTTACGCAGTACCGATGTGCTTGCACGCTACGGTGGTGAAGAGTTTGTGATTCTACTGCCTGGTTCTAAACAAGATGATGCTGTGAACGTTATATCTGGCGTACAGCGGGATCTTACCAAAAACTTCTTTCTACACAACAATGATCGCGTACTCATAACATTTAGTGCAGGTGTGGCAGAGCGAATGTCGGGGGAGCATGTCGATGCTGTTTTACCGCGAGCGGATGCTGCACTTTATGTGGCTAAGCAGACTGGCCGTAATCGTGTTGTTGGGGCAACTCCCTCAGCCATGTATTCTTAATTGGCGTATAGTTATTCAGATTGCGAGCACTCATTTGTTATTGCAAACTGTTTACCACAAAATGCAAGTGCTACTGTGAACATCTTAGCTAATAACTTTCCATCAATTTATTTACAGCGTAATTGATTAAAATCAACATCAATAAAGCTGTTTAATAGTATTTTATCTGGTGATTTCATACGTATTCATACGGATTTCCACCTTAAGGCAGAGAGAAAATGGCAGCCGTGAACGGGGATAACAAGCTTACACATCCTGATGATTCATTTATAGATTCACTCTGGCAGCCGACTGGCATGTTCGAGTTATCCGTAGATTACGACATCAGCGAAGAAGCCAAAGCTCAGCTTGAGTCAGAACGGCTAGATGAGTGGCGAAAAAATATAGCTGATATTCGAGACATGTATAATCATCTCTAAGATTCAAATAAATCAAAAATAGCAGCACTTTTTGACGGTACTCAAATGTCACGAGGCAGGAATTACGGTGTTTGCCTTTATTTAAACCAATTTGTGGTGCCCCCTTTAATAAAGTAAAACGGGAGCCTAAGCCCCCGTCAGTATTGCTTAAACAATTACTACGATTATCGCTAATGTAATGTTAAACAGTTACAATTTATCCTAAAGAGCTAACTTCAGCATAAATATGATCGAACTTTCCAAATTCTTTCAACCATGATTCAAGCTGATTTGCGGGCATTGGTTTTGAAAACAGGTATCCTTGCACGCACTCACAACCACAGGATTCAGCTAATTCAAGCTCTCCATCTGTTTCAACGCCTTCAGCAACCAACTCCAAAGTCATACTTTTCCCCAGGGCAACAATAGCCGTCACGATGCCTACATTTACCGGTTCGTGCTCAATGTTACGGATAAAAGATTGGTCGATTTTAAGCCTGTCGATAGGAAATTTCTTGAGATAACTCAAATTAGAGAAGCCTGTACCAAAATCATCTATAGCTAACTTGATACCAAACTCATGCAATTCGTGCAAAGTTCTTAGCACAGTCACCACGTCATCCATACAAAGGCTTTCAGTCAATTCTAGTTCAAGATACCTCGGCTCTATGCCACTTTCTCTAACAATAGTAAAAACCATTTCACAGAAATCAGCTTGGTAAAACTGCATAGCAGAAATGTTGACTGACATGCACATAGGTTCTAGTCCACTCGCTGTCCAAAGCTTTTGTTGCCGGCAAGCTTCCTGAAGCACCCATTTCCCGATAGGAATGATTAGACCAGTTTCTTCGGCCAATTCAATAAAATGAATCGGGGTAAGCAGCCCGCGCTCTGGATGACGCCATCTTATCAAGGCTTCATTACCAATAACCTCTCCAGCTGAAAGTAATATTTGAGGTTGATAAAACAGCTCGAATTCTTGACGTTCCAATGCCATGCGAAGGTCGGTTTCAAGTGTCATTCTGTCGAGTGAATATAAACTCATGCCTGGCACATAATGCCGATAGGTATTTCGACCGCTACGTTTAGCTTCATACATAGCGGCATCGGCTTTCACCAGCAGACCAGCCGCATCAACGTCATCGTCGGGACACATCGCTGAGCCAATGCTAACTGTGATAAACACTTCACGTCCCATAATTTGTAAAGGCTGTTTCATCGTATCAAGGATGCGGAGACACAATGCATCTAGATTATCTTTTACGTTCACACTCTCTAATAGGATCGTAAACTCATCACCAGACAGTCGAGCAACTGTTTCACTTTCCCTTGCACATCCATTTAAACGATTAGCAACGGCTATAAGTAGCTGATCTCCGAAACCATGCCCCATGGAGTCATTAAAGTGCTTGAAGTTGTCCAAATCGATAAACAGCAGTCCAACCTGTGTTTGTTTTCGTCCAGACTGGATGATTGCCATAGATAATCGATCAAGAAATAGAACCCGGTTAGGTAACTTGGTCAGTTGATCAAAGTGAGCCAGATGAAAAAGACTGGCTTGCTTACGCTGTGTAATCTCATTCAGCAAGTCATGTCCATTTGCAATTCCGAGATATTGTCCGTTTTCTGTTGCAATAAACCCGCTGACCATATGTTGCATTCCAGCGCCCACAATAATTCGTGCAATATCATCTATGAAGGTTTCCTTGTCGACGATTACAGGGGCTTTATTCATGAAATCCAAGATATTCCTCTTGGCGTAGAGTTCCTTGGCGTAAGGTTTGATAAATGTTTCAACAAAAGAGTTACGCTCTACAATGCCTGTAGGGATATTGTTATGATTAACGACAGGTATAGCAAATAGACTTGGATTTTTTTTAAATAACTCAAGGACTAACAGGCATAGCGTATCTTCCAAGACAGGTAAAGTATTTTTAAGTAAACGCACAATCGTAGGGTTGTCATCAATCATATTAAAGCGAGAATGAATGGATCCTTTAGGCAAGGCTCCATTATTGGAGTTATCATAATTAGTTAAGCTAACGATTGTGGATGACATTTATATCTCTTAATCTTATTCATATGTGTTAACTACAAATAACGGCAACTCTCGTAGATAACTTAAGTGTTGATGTCAAATTAGTCTGCATGTTCTTTTGTAGAAACCCCGTGAGTAAGTTAACTTCATTTATAGTGCAAGTACTAGTGGGTATATACGTTGATGATCAAACATGTGGGGTGATGCATAAGCTGCGATTCCACATTAAATAAAATCAATCAGTTAACACAACTGAAGCTACTATAACTTGAGATTAAAAGTAGGCATATGTTGCGATTTAGCACATATCGAATAGGCATAAGCTGCGATTTTCCTAATTAGTATAAATTCAGCATTGTATTTCCTGGAAGCAGACCCTTGTGAACGGTACTTTCGACCCAAACCGGAAGTTCATTAATCAAGCTCGACAGGCAGCTACGTGAGACTACCCATTGATGAATTTGAGGCTTTGCTTGGAAAAAGCTGATTTGCTCGTAATGTTAGCTTAGTGGGACATATGATCATTATGGTTTGAAAAGTTAATTTTAGAAGTAACCCATTCAAAGGTAGTGAAAAGATTGAATTTTGGTTTAATGTAATATTTGATGGACTTTTTACGGTAAACTTTCGTTGTTGGAATAACGCTTAGTCCTAGTGGCGAACACTAATTCTCCATATCGTGAGTAAAAAGAATGACAACAAAAGCAAAAATACCTAGTAGCAACAATCCTTCATCAGGAAATGAAGAATCTACTCTGATGGATGCTGATTTCAAGATTCTCGCTGAGGATGCGCCGGTCATGCTGTGGTTGACTAACAGCGAAGGCAAGGTGGTGTTCAGCAATTCAAGATGGCGGAAGTTTGTGGGAGGGAACTCCAAGGAGGCGCTGAGCAATGATGCCTGGATCAAGGCATTGCATCCAGATAACGTACAGTACTGTCTGGATGTGTTTAACACGGCTTTCAAGACACATCAGGCATTCGTGATGGAATATCGGCTGCGTCGGTCCGATGGTGAATATCGTCACATTCTGGATACGGGCGAACCCTATCTGAACAAAGAAGGGAATTTTTCCGGATTTATCGGGTCATCAACCGACATCACCGAGAGAAAAAATCACGAAAATCAACTTCGAATTTCACAGTTAGAGCTCAAACTTCATAACGAAAAGATGCAGCTTATCAACGAGCTCAACTCTTATCTCCAAGTGTGCTCATCGCTACAAGAAACCTACCCTATCATCGAGCACTTCTCTAGAAAGATCTTTGCAGGATTTTCGGGCGTGCTCTACCTCTTCGATGAAAGCAGGACTATGGTGGAAGCTGTGGCGAGATGGGGTAATTCGAAGATTTTGTCACTGGAGTCTATTTCGCAAGATGATTGCTGGGGACTCCGCCAAGGCAAGCCGCATATTGTTGAATCACCTAAGGATGCCATCGTCTGTCCGCATATTCATGGCGAACCTGAATGCGGATATGTATGTGCACCAATCGTTGCCCAAGGGGAAATGATCGGGGTATTGACCATCACGCTGGAGCTGGATGCAGAGGATGCTGATGATGACTCTACAGAAGCTGGCAGCCTAACTTCACTGGAAGCACGCACCCGTCTGATTGCTATGGCGGCAGATAATCTAGCAATGGCACTAGTCAGTTTAAAACTGCGTGAAGCACTACGTAGCCGTTCCGTTCGCGATCCGCTGACTAAACTATTCAATCGTCGCTACCTTGAAGAGACCTTGTTGCGAGAGCTATCTAACTGCAAACGAGGTAACGGAGAGCTCAGCGTTATCATGATTGATGTCGATCACTTCAAGACATTTAACGATACGCAAGGCCACGACGCCGGAGACTTTGTACTGACAGAGCTTGCCATGCTGATGAACACGAAATTGCGCAAAGGCGATATTTCCTGCCGTTATGGTGGTGAGGAGTTTGTAGTCGTGCTACCGGGAGCGTCGAAAGAAATCACGATGCAGCGTGCCGAGCAGTTAAGAGTGACATTTGAAAGTCACAAGTTCATGCATCAGGCCAGAGAACTAAAAAGCGTGACGGCCTCCTTTGGGGTTGCAACGTCGCCAATGAATGGGGTTACTGTTGAGGCTATCTTGAAGGCTGCTGATGAAGCTATGTATCAGGCCAAAGAAGGTGGACGAAATCGGGTTGTAGCCGCTTGAGCTGGAGCGGTTGCGCTATTTACTGATGACATATGGCATCAATCATCAATCTAGAACATCATTTTCAGTTTGATTGTCTTAGGTTGGTAATAACCGCTAGTTTCTACGCTTTGCCGTTTGCATTAATGATCTGCCTTTTCTCACGCCATTCCGTAAGCCGTTCATCATCATATTCGAGCTGCATTGCTAACACTTCTAATTTACTAAGTTTTTTATCGTCTAACCTGCGGGTTAGCTTGTCGCGCATTCTACTCAGTAAGCGATCAGCTTCTTCCTCGGTCAAGTTTGAAGCTTTTTCTATATATTCTTCACTAGCTGCATTTATTTTCAAAGGACTCTCCATCACCAAAGTAGCTCTATCAAAGCTTGGAATCGGTAGTATAAGTTATTGCCATTTTGAATGTGTTACACATTTGTGAAAATAACTCATTGAATAGTTGTCATTGATCAACTGACTTTTAATAAGAGCAGCACAAGAAACGACAGACCTTTGTGGCTGGGTAGGTGACGCTTGCCAATGTTTAGGGTAAATATGGTTTCACAGTGATTTATGGAGTAAAGACGGCAAATCGGTCTTTGCCATTCTTTTTTGCAACATACATTGCATTGTCTGCTGCTGTCAGCAAAGCATCTGAATTATCCGCATGTTCTGGATATTCAGCTATTCCTATGCTGGCCGAGATATTGGATATGGTTTTTTTACCCAGTGCATAGGGAGCTCTCAGTGTTTCCAGTATGCGGTTTGCCACCAAGATAGCCCGTTCAAGATCAGATTCAAGCAAAATTACAACGAACTCATCACCACCCATTCTGGCCGCAGTATCCCCCTCCCGAAGGCAGGACAGCATGCGTGTTGCCACCTCTTTTAACAAGCGATCTCCAACAGCGTGACCATATGTGTCGTTAACCGGTTTGAATCCATCCAAGTCTATGAAGAGCAGTGAAATCGCACGTGATGCACGGCTAGACACTGAAATCGCCTGATTCAGACGATCCAGTAGCAGCGTTCGATTAGGAAGTCCTGTGAGTTGATCGAAATGCGCTAAACCAAAGAGATGCTTTTGTTTGCGGTTTGTTATTTCATTAAGTAAATCATAGCCATTGGCCATGCCAACATAGCATTTTTCTTTTGTAATGATGAAACCGCTCACCATATGATGGACCCCGGCATCAAGGACTATTCTAGCAACATCTTCAATGCTGGTTTTAATGTCAACGATGATTGGACTATTGTCCATCAGCGAGGAAATAGGCTTCTTGCCTTTAAGTTCTATTGAATATGGTTTACTAAAAGACTCGGTGAGGTCTAGCCGTAAAATCATGCCTACAGGTCGATTTTTACTATTCACGACTGGAAGTGCATATAACTTCTTATCCTCGTGAAACTTAGCCAATACTTTGCGACAACTTTCTTCTTCATATACAGCAGGTACGGTGTTAAGCAAACTTTCCACGCTGGAATGAGCTGTATTGTGTTCCGTTATTATTAGTTCGCTAGTCATTAAAGAGTAGGGCTACTTTATTTTATAGAATCAACCTAACAGAATTGTATTACAGTTTAATGAAATTACGTGTTGAATAAATGCTGAACGCAGACATTCATGCATATAATTGGGCTTTGTTGCACGTCGCCGCAGGAACGATCAAGCATAAGTTAATACCTGTTGTGGCAATATATACGGGGGCTTCGGCTCCCGTTTTGCATTTTGTGGCGCAATCAGAGAACGTCTGTGATCAGCAAAAAAGTACCAATTCGCCAATAAATCTGACTGACTGGTTTGGGCCCAGAGTGAAGATTATGTCCGACTGCTATTTGACCTATTAATTAGCTGTCTACAAAGCTGACATTGAGAATCGTCACTCCCGACCCTTTGCAGCCATTCAGTATGAAAAAATTACCGTGGGATATTAACTTGATATATCCGCAAACGATTTTTCTCTATTGCATATGTAACTAGCCATTGCCCATCAGGTGTATATCCAAGCAGACGCTGGGACAAGGAATCTATTTTTTGTAGCTGTTGCCCAGTTTTTTTGTCTTCAACAACAATTACTCCAGCTTTACTATTGTCTTGCCAGCTTGTCTCAATGTGAAATTTATCAGATTCAAAGAATAACTACTTGCAACTTATGGGGTCTATAGTTGCAGCTTATGAGGTCCAACTTGCAGCTTATGGGGTCTACCACACAAATGTTGGGGATCTCAAATGATGCATCCTCATAGCAATACAAATCAACTAGTTACGCACCATGACAACAACATAAGGTGCAATCTACATACCCCCATAAGATGCAAGTTTCTGCTGAAATTTACGCATAAGCTGCTACTCGTAAATTGTGCCCGCAATTTCACTTCAAAAATTGCAAATCAATTTTGCATATTCTCTCTTCTTAGAGGCGATCCCAACCCAATAGGGTTACCCACACCTTTCACTGCCCATTGGTCATTGGTCATTATGCGGCACTACATATAGAATCCGTTTTCTCGTAGAAACAAATAAAAAACAATACTGGTCCATACGGTAGCTAACATGAAGCCTGCTGCTAATGTAATCAAGCCTAGACTAAAGTAACGGTATAATTGATAACTGATCATCGCTATACCTTGAACATTCTCATCTGAAGGGCTAATACACGCTACTAGTGCCAGTAGGAATATAGACATGAACAGAAATGTGATTGCACTACGAGCATGGCTACGATACTCATTAAGAATTGGATCTTTACTTCTTGTCCAGCAGTCTGTTATTGAAAATATAACGTTAAAAATTGATTCAATCATTTTTTAAATTCCTAAAATTAGTATTAATCGCAGAGGTGCTTTTTCTGATAATCGGTTCGCCAACTTTGCGGTTGTTTAAGTGACAATTTTCTTTTCCCATAATACTTATTGCTTTAGATAATCAAACTCTCTTGTTAATAGGTTCAGAAATACACCACCAAGATTGACTTTTGGAGCTGGGCTAAGATCAGTAGTGCTAGTAAAATCCGGTGCGGAGAGCTCCATCTGAATAAGGGAAGGCGTACCTTGCATTGCTGTTAGGCGCATAGCTTGTGTCAAAGAAATTGCACCTATTGCGGCTCCTACAAAGGGTACTGCTACACTTGCTTCAGCCAATGCAAACGCGCCGCACGTATCAATTTTTTTATATGGTTCAGTAGCTAGTATTTTTTCTATATTTTTCTTTTCGCTAGATTGATTCCAATTAGAAGTACTGCCTTTTGCAAGAACCCGGATTTGAGTTGATTCAAAATCGACAGGACCATGACCTACACCTGAATCAATCATATAAGTAAAGCCAGCGTTTAAGATGTTTAAGCGAGGTGCAAGGTTATCAAGTCCAGCAATTACAAGGGGTGGATCTTCAACTGTAACTTCAGTTTTGTCAGTGAATTTACGTTCGATTAACTCCGTTTTCCATCCGCATTTTTCAATCCAATCTGCGGCTACACGCGTTTTGTATTTTCCTACTGACAAGGAATTAGTGAGAAGTCCTGTAGCTTCGTTTTCAATGCCTGCATATTGGTAATCTTGAAGTATTAATTTTTCGCCATGCGCTGGAAGCATTCCTAAATTCCATAGGAATCCTTGTCCTAGGTGACCAAGACCAACAATCCACATGTTTCTAGGAAGGTAAACTGTGGTGGGGCCCACATCGGCATCCTCTTCTTTCTGCCAAGGTTCCCATAGAGAGATAATAGATTCTCGCGGATTGTTACGCCTGCCAAGTACATTAGCAAATATCTCTCGTATAGCCAAAGCACCACAATAACTACCTGCTAAAGGATTCCAATTTTCACCTAAAGATCGAGTATCCCATTGCGGCAAAACACCAGAGCACCAACGCCCCCACCAGCAACGAACAGTAAATCCAGCTTGAGATGAAGATGAATCCATGATTACCGTATGCGTTATAGCAGAAGAAATTTCAGCCGCGACATGCACACCTAACATCTGTGCAGCTGTGCATAATGTGTTTGCCCCAGGCAAGGGTAGTTGAAGCACAATGTCTTTAGATGTAACTAATGTGACTTGCTTAAAAGTTTTTCTGGCAGTTGCTAGTGCAGTCAGCAGAGCCGCTTGCCCCGCTATTGTTGTTCTAGAATTTTCATCAGCCACTATTGCAATACATACACATTCAAGACGTCTTTCAGCTTCTGAAAAATCAATTCCTAGTGACTCTGTAAATGCTTTTGTTGTTCTAGAAAGTTTAAGATATTGCGTCATTGTGTTCAGTCCAGTTTAAAAAAGGAGAGGCCCTTATGGGTATGCGTGACCCATGAACCATTTCCCTTATATTCATATAAACCAATTCCACCAGGAACAGTGGCACGGCATGCAAAATCTGGAATTATGATTGCCAGATGTCCTTGTCTAGGAATTACAGGGTCAGCTTGATCTGATGCGCTTTGGTAATAAGCGCGAGGATGAACATGTACGTCAGCTACTATTCCATAACCGCGAGCTCGACAAATCTCCCATAATTTTGGTAATTTATTGCCTGAAAAATGAACAATTCCTGAATCTAGAGCATGTGGATCTATATCATCATAGAAAATGAATTCCAAAATACGTTTGACGCCGTTATCCTCTTCTTTTCCTAACAAAAATGCTCCGCTTTCTTGCAGTTTGTTGCGCGTTCTTTGCCTCAGTTGCTCCGTTCCAGCAGACCAAATCTTACCTTTACAAATTAACTTAAGCTGGCTGTCTTCTATAGCCAAGCCAAATTGCTTGTTCAACCACGAGCTCATATAGTTTCTCCATAACAAAAGTAAGATCACGTCCTTGATGCCATGCTTGATCTGGATATTTTTGCGCCCAAGCGTTATGCACTGATGCGTGGCGCTGCCATGCGCGATAGATTCCGCCATGGATACCAGAGCCTTCTGACCACTCTTTCAGGGCATCGACAAACCCTGGTGAGCCGTTATTTGCATCTGGGGCTGGTGGGCGACATTCAGACTTAAAGTCCCATCGTTCAACGAATGGACCAGGCAAAGGGTATCCATCACAGACTAGATGGAAGTCTTGAGTAACTAAAACTTCCGCCTCCTCATCTCTTCCAGCGACTCGTACATATAAGTCAGGGAATTCAGATTTCAAAATACTCCAGCGTCCTTCCTCAACTCCAGCCAGAAAACGAACTGTCTGAATATGAGACTCGTATGTCTTTCTATCGGGCCCCCAGTTCGTGTTATCCATTTGTAAAATCTCGAAGTGTGAGTTCTAGAGTGAGACCGCAATGCTTATCAGTGACATAGTTGCCAATCGCAGCATCCCGAGGTAATGGAGTTTCCTCACCAGGCACTATTAGATTTGCTTTTGCTCTTGCTGTATCGTCCAGATTGAAACCCTTTTTCCCAATGGCCCAAGTCAAAACACGATATACGGTTGCGGACGGAGAAAATGTATGCGTTTCTGTCCTGTGCTCGAAATTCACTTGCACAGTTATCTTTTTGCAGCGGTGAACAACGATTGAAATGGCACCTCTACCTTCAATGGAGGCAAGCTCTTCCTCCTTGTCCTTTTCAAATATAAAAATCTCATCCTCCGTTTTTGACTTATGGCGAATCATCTCTATAAGCTTTTCAAGCGATGGATCTTCAAGTTCAACTGTTTCAATTAACAAGTCTTGTGTCTGTATTTCTGCAATCAGTTTTTTCATGGCAATACCCTTTATATATAAATATGACAGGCATGTATTGATAAGGCCAATTTTTAATAACTCATTGGAATTAATACATGTATAACTTACATGAAGTCTATAGCCTGATAAATTTAATGTAAAGTAATAATCACATTATTATTGTGCTTTATAAGCACATTGTGATTATAATTGACATTCAAGATGTTGACATGCAATAATGACTGCATGCAAAATGATCTTATTTATAAGCATATTGGTTCAACAATAAGGAACCGTCGGAAAGTATTAAAACTGACGCAAGAAGGATTGGCCTCAAGACTTTTTATATCCAGAGCATCTTTAGCAAGTATCGAAACTGGTCGTCAGAATGTACTAGTGCATCAGCTTTACGCTTTTGCTAAAATTTTAGACCTAAATGTGAATGATTTTCTTGTTTCATCACAACCAACCACTCTTCCAGATAAATTAAATGACTTACCACTACCTTCTGGACTGAGTACGCAGCAGAAAGAACAGCTTGCTCGGTTTATTGAGAACTGAAACATCTTCAAATTGAGAAGCCCTATATGAATACTACAGTCATGCTAAAGCCAAGAGAGTTGGCAATAGATTTACTTAGAGTCCAAAATATCCGTAGTGCTCCTGTGCCAGTCGATAAAATCGCTAAGGCCATGGGCGTACAACTCAAATTCTCTCCTCTTGATGATGAGCTTTCAGGGATGATATTTATTAAGAATGGAACCCCCATTATCGGTGTAAATTCTTTGCATCATCCAAACCGACAGAGATTTACCATCGCGCATGAACTTGGACATTTAGTGATGCATCGAGAGATTCTTGAAAATGAAGTTCACGTTGATAAGCAATTCCGGATATTGATGAGAGATGGAGTGGCTGCTACTGGAACAGATACCATTGAAATAGATGCTAATAGGTTTGCTGCAGAGTTATTATTACCATCATTCCTGCTTGATGAATTACTTATTAAGGAATTTGACATCGACGATGAGGGACCGCTCGAAGCCTTAGCTAAAAAATTTAAAGTGAGCAAGCAAATGCTCGAATATAGAATTAGGGCTATAAAGTAGGTCTTGGACCTATAGGAACATCCCATGGGAGGATTCGTTTTTTATGATACGGAAACTACAGGGATTGAAACCTCATTTGATCAAATACTGCAATTTGCCGCAATTCACACCGATTCAGACCTCAACGAATTAGATCGCATTGAGATTCGATGCCGTCTTCTTCCAGGAATAACTCCATCACCCGCCGCAATGTATATTACTGGAGTAAAAGCACATCAGCTCATCGATTCTGATACTCCATCACACTATGAGATGATGTGCATTTTGCGTTGCAAGCTTTTAGAGTGGTCGCCTGCAATTTTTATAGGCTATAACTCGATTGCATTTGATGAACACTTGCTACGTTCCGCATTTTATAAAACATTACACCCCCCATACCTCACTAATACAAATGGAAATGCCCGCTCTGATGTCATGCGCATGATTCAAGCAGCACATTTATTTAGTCCGGGCGCCATCAAGATTCCAAACGGAGCTAATGGAAAGCCGTCATTCAAGCTTGATCTACTCGCTCCTGCGAATGGATTTAATCATCAAAATGCACATGATGCCTTGGCAGACGTAGAAGCGACGATATTTATGTGCAGTCTACTATCCGAGCGTGCTCCAGATGTTTGGTCCTCTTTTATGAGATTTAGCCAAAAATCAGCAGTACTTGATTATGTTTCTTCTGAATCCATTTTCTGTTTTACAGATTTCTTTTTCGGAAAACCATTTTCATGCTTAGCAACGAGTATCGGCAAAAATCCTGAAAATTCAGCAGAGATTTATATTTATAACTTAGGTGTGGATCCTAATGAGTTGCTGAATCTGGATAGGGACAAATTGATGGCTCGTCTTAATACACAGCCTAAACCAATACGACGTATGCGATGTAATGCTTGCCCAATAGTCGTGTCTGCAGAAGATGCTCCGGAAACAGCTATTGGAAAAACTATAAAAATTGAAGAACTGGAAAAACGAGCAGAATTTCTGGCAGCCAACGAAAATATACGACAGCATCTTATTGATGCATTTGAATCTGAAAAAACGGATTATGAGCCATCTATTCATGTAGAAGAGCAATTATATGAAGGATTTTTTAATCAAAAAGATCAAATTTTGCTTGAGAAGTTTCATAACATTGAGTGGAAATATAGGGCTGAGCTTGTTCAAGAATTCGAAGATGTGAGATTAAAGAAACTTGGAAATCAATTGATTTATGTCGAGCACCCTCATCTTTTAGCTGAAGCAATTCGACAAGAGCATGATTATGAGCACAAGATGCGTATTTTAAATACCGACAGAAAGGTCCCTTGGTTCACAATGATGAATGCAAGGTTAGAGTTAAAAAAAATTATTGAAAACTGCACAGAAACTGACAAACAATTTTATCAAGATCATCTTACTTTGATTGAGCAGAGGATAGAGGCGGCAAGTCTAATATAGCGGGTAATTACCACCGAGGTGAAAACCTTTTCAGGCGAAGTCTCTGAGAGAAATTATATCATCAGAATCTAATCTATCAGATTCTGGAAACATAAATACCTTGAGCCTAAATATGCCTTTTAGAGCTTATAGTCCTGAAAATATCATTATTTATAAATGTTATGGGAAGCCTACACAAGTTCAAAAGTTAAGGAAAAATAATAATAATGTTAGTGACTTTTTTAAGTAAGTTAAAAACGGATATATTGAATGAGTTTGATAGTGCACTATATTGGACTGGTTTTATTCGAAAATCCTTATTCCTTTCATTAAGAAAGAAGTCTTATCAAAAAGGATTTGATGAGGGATGTAAAATATCGCAAGCGTTGACTGGTCGTATCAAACAACTCGCTGAGCGTTACGCAGAGCCGTTGCCGCAACTGGCTGCCAATGTGGCCGCCTTCAACGCCAAGGTTGAAGTGCATCTGAAAAAAATGGGGTTTGCACTATGACTCAATTAAAACTACTACCACTTGAGCAAGACATCGAAACCAAGGCGGTGTTAAAAAAGCTCGCTCGTGCGCACCAAGCACTGGCTGAGTTAAAAGGTGTGGTTGCCAGTATTCCTAATCAGAGCATTCTCATCAGCACATTGTCCTTGCAGGAAGCCAAAGACAGTTCTGCAATTGAAAATATCATCACCACGCATGATGACTTGTACCGCAGCGACAGCATTACGCAGCAGTTTGTAACCATTGCCGCAAAAGAAGTGCATAACTACGCTACTGCCCTGCGCAACGGCTTTGAGCAGGTTAAACACACAGGCTTGCTCACTAACAATGATATTCTTGAAATTCAAGCGGGTATTGAGCAGAGTCGCGCAGGCTTTCGTAAACTGCCTGGTACGGCTCTAAAAAACGGCCAGACAGGTGCTACTGTTTACACGCCGCCACAACACCCTGATGAAATCATCGCTTTGATGACCAATCTGGAACGCTTTATCAATGAAGATGACTTGTGTGACTGGGACGCGCTTACCAAAATGGCAGTTATCCATCACCAGTTTGAAAGTATCCACCCTTTTTATGATGGCAACGGCAGAACAGGCCGTATTATCAATATTTTGTACTTGGTGCAGCACGGCTTGTTAGGCAGCCCAGTGCTGTATTTAAGCCGTTACATCAACCAGAATAAAGCGGATTACTACCGCCTGCTACAAGCGACTCGCGACACAGGTAACTGGGAAGACTGGCTGCTGTATATGCTAGATAGCGTAGAGCAAACCTCACGCCAAACCACCACCTTGATTACCGCCATTGTGGCACTCATGCAGCAGTACAAAGAAAAGCTACGGGCTGAACTACCCAAGGTATATAGCCAAGATTTAATCAACAACCTATTCCGCCACCCCTACACCAAGATTGAGTTCGTCATGAACGAATTGCAAATTACCCGCAAAACTGCTGCCAAATATCTCGACGAACTGGTGGGTATTGGCTTGCTCTCCAAACACAAGCTGGGCAAAGACAACTACTACCTCAATGACGCGCTCTACACCCTTCTGCAAAATGTAAGCACTAAACCAGAAGCGTTGATATGAGTACAAAAAGCCTATTTCTTACCCATGACATGCTCTACGTGGGTAAAAAAATTAATAATTTACCCATGACAACCGCAACATGTACCCAAAACCGCTGTTTCGGTGACACGTCCAACACCTCATGCATAGAAAACAGCACTTTTCTATTGTTGGAGCGGACTTAAAAACTAACTACATACTAATAGATTACGAGAGCATAAGTAGTAAACGTGAGGGCAATTATCCGTTAAATATAATGTCTTTAACTGAATTAGCCAAAAGCTCTTGCAGTGATAAAACCTCCATATTCAGTTGGAATATCCCTATCTCTGCATTGCGTTTTAATTGTTCGGGTAACGTTGCGGCAATTCCTAATGGATTTACATTATTGTAGTAATAACTAGCTATTTTTTCTTGAATATTGTCAGAAAAAGAGGGTATCTTGATCTGTTTTTCAACATGATGCTTTTTTAAGCCGCCGCCATTGGATTTGTCTTTTATTTTTTCAAGATAGCCGATATTTTTTAGATAAGACAAAAAAACTGAAAGAAAAACTGATTTATAGCGAGGCTGTGTTTTGTCTTTAGCTGTAATAACCCACGGATGAATATTAGTAATAGTATTAGGCATAGCATCAAAAAAGAATGACCGACCGACTATCATTCCATCCGCAGCCAACAAAAATGTTGTGGGCTTCATAAGATGCTAGTTAACTATAAGTTAAATCATATAGTTGCTACCATACGCAACACCATAAGCTGCAATCTACATACCCCCATAAGTTGCAAGTTTCTGCTGAAATTTACGCATAAGCTGCTACTCGTATATTACGCCAGCAATTTCACTTCGAAAATTGCAAATCAATTTTGCAGACTCTCTTCCTTGAGGCTACCCTATTCCCAAAGCCAAAACATCCTGATGGTGTGGCTTTTTTATTAAACTTTTAAAACCTGGAGTAAATAATGCAAGAACTGTTACCAAAATAAAAGTGCTGAAGCAACTTCAATGTGATGGGGTTTTGCACAACAATAATTGGGATGTAACCTCATGAAACATAATCAGGCAGTTCTGACTTCGTTAAGCAGATCAGGGTGACGCTCAAGCACCTTGAGCAGCTTTACCAGAGCCAGTGGCGGTTTGGTCTTGCCGTTCTCGTAGCGAGAGAATGCGTTAATGCCACCACCGAATATTTCGGCAGCTTCGCGCTGGTCGAGCGCAAGAAGCTTGCGTACGCGGGTGATAAAGCCAGGATCTACGATGGCCGCATTCACTTGCTTAGAGAAAGCGCGCATCTCGCGCATAACGCGATTAGATTCTGCCGCGTCCAAGATAGACTCAGCGCAGGCTGGGCAGAAATCACCAGTCACCGCCGCAATAATGGTGGTTTCACCCTTGTAGGTGTAAGGCAGATCGCGGGTGTCGTGGATTAGTTCCACCGCGCCGCAAACAGGACATTTCATATTCATAGCTCCTTAAAGGACACGATCAGCACGTCATCTATGACCGTCAGTTTCAGATACACGTCACCCGCCTGCGCGCTTGGGCGGTACACATCCTGCCAGACAGTGTGATCGACGTGCGTAGACATGCTCTTGTAAAAATCCGCTGGTGTGAGTGCTATTATCACGGCCAGCATGCCAGAGAATTCAAGACCCAACTCATTCGCACCTGCTCGTGCTGCGTGTGTGGTTCGCACTTTACCAGCTTCAACCAAGGCTTTGACTACTGCCAGCTTGCAGTGTGGGGTTCGTTTCTCCATAGCTAAATATTAACCTAGTTGGTTTATTTTATCAAGTTGGTTAATTGCCATTAGTATACGATTCTCCCGTTTCGTGAGGCGCCCTTAATACGTAATAATTTTTTACTGCGTGATATAACCCATCGCCCCATACCCCTTCATTCGCTTATCAAACGTCATCTCCTTCATTCGAGCTACCTCCTGACAAGCTATAAATTGATCACTAAACGTTTTTAGTGATTTCTCTACAATTCTCATTCCAAAGCAGTGATTTTCACACTGCAGAATATCGGCTTTGATAAGTGCAAACAACGCCACGCGGTCTATGTGTAACTGAGATTTGGCTTCTTCAAAAGAAATACTACCTTTCAACTCATTGCTGATGTTTAATAGATAATTTTTAGCAGTAGTTGCATCAAACACCAAACCACTGGGTTTATCTGTTACCTTGCCGATTGGCACAATAGTCGTATCCCTAACTGCCACAATAAAAGCCGCTTTGACCTCTGCATTTGTTTTCATTTGCATGACCTGCTTCATCGTTAAGTGCTGCCTGAGAATGGTTTCTTTAAGTGGTTTGCGACCTTTCATTAAATCTAACAGCAAGGCTTCAACATCACGCTCGTGATATAGAACAATGGGTACCGCAAGGTACCTAGCTTGGTAATATCCTCTGGCACGATAGGCTCGCAACACATCGACTGGAATATCTAATATCTCAGCTGCTTTTTTCACACTTAAGCTTTTGCCTTGGGCGAACTCAAAACTGTGCTGTTCAGATACGTCAAATATGTCTCTGGAATGACCTATATCTGGACTGTGCACCTTTATTAACCCCCGATTTATCATATTTCTGGCGGTACTTGGCTGAACATTCATTGCTTTAGCCAAACCATAAATACCTACAACTTTTGCCGATTCATTCGAAACAAACTTTGGATGTATTGCAGCTTGTTTCCAACGCTCCTCACCGAACCTGATAAACGCATCGCGCATAAATTGCATTTCGTTATCCTGCGCAATATTTTTAAAAAATGATTCATAAAACGAATTGAACTGACCACGTAGCCCACTGACCTTTAGATTGGCTGTAGGTGCGTGCACTTTCTCAAGATAATCGTGGAAACGATGTGGCCAATTAGACAATATCTCTGCAGTAGTTCTCATTGCCATCATATCTGCATCAATGTCATCAACCTTATCTGTATCTGTTTGTTTGTGATTGAATAGTCCAAATCGATAAATAATGGAAAGTAATGTTTGTATCGTTAGCTGCTCGATTGCCGAATAAGGAAAGCCACATCCTTCAATCTCAAGCTGATTTAATGGTTTCCGCATTAATTTGCAATACAAAATTCCAAGCAAAGCCAGCACGGCCGGATCATTCAATTTCTCTGGTATTGCTTCTGTAAGTTCTGCACCGCAACTGCATTTCGTTAGTCCCGGACGATGCCAACTCAAAGGCTTGTGGCAGGTCACGCAGGTATTAATTACGCGAACGCGATGTTTTGGACAAGCCACGGCATATTTTAGCTCGTGGAACCCGTCAATAAAGCCTGTTTCCTGAACACACTCCAGACAAATACTGGCATGCTTACTACTGGTATACATGAATGGAATCGCATGGCCCATCAATTGTAAATGACGACCTTTTTGATTTGTGTCTGCACTATCCAAACCACTATTCTCAAACTCCGATACTGATCTTCCAAACAAACCAGCTAACTTAGCCAATGGAGGTCTTGCTGACCGTGCTTCGTTTTCATCCATACCAGCGTAATGTAATAATTTCAAAGGGCTTCTATAACCATTCAATTCAGATGATTTAAGAATAAAGCCTGGCAAACTCTCCCCCTCTTCGGGGGAGGGTGTGATCACCAATGGCTGGATGCTAACGTCAACTGTTAGCACTTGATGCTCACGGGTATTTTTCATGCGGCGAGCACCTCCGCAGCTGTTGGTGAATATTTATTTACTGCTACTCTTCGCGTACGCGCTGCCACAACCTCTGGACTAGCAATACCAATTTGTTTAGCCATATCAAATAAAGCTTGTATCGGCGTGATATCAAACTCTGGCGTGAAGGGGTTCATCATTGGCGCGACATCATCGTTCCATACCGCCTCGGCATAAGCCCGGGCTAGATCAGCCATTGTAATAACTAGCTTTGTACTGGACTGACTCTCCATCTGAGCATTTAGGCAAGCTTGATGTAATATCTTGGCAACGTAGCCAATCAACCCACCTGTCGCACAATAACATCTAAAAGCCATACTCTCAGAGGCAAGTCCTGGAAAGTCAAATCGTTGCAATGCTGTCTGAAAACATTCTAAACAAGCAATGAACTCATCACGATCTTCACTATTTTGCCAATCAAAACGTGGCATATGAATTGGCGCCAGAAAACGACCTCGTAATTGCTCATTTTGATTGATGACAGCCATGCAATCTGGCAACCCAACCACGATCAACATCAAACCAGAACGGTCGACAAATATCTTTAACCAATCCGATAAATAATGCTGCACTTTATGCGAAACCTTGTCATAAAAATGCTGAAACTCATCAAAAACCGCTGTATGCGTCTTGGTCTGATTAATCAAGGTGTAAAGTCGCTCGGTCTTTTCGTTTTCAGAACCGCGTTTAGCCCAAAGCGGGTCACCAATTTCACGCAATAACGTTTCTACCAAACCTTTAACAGTGGGTTTAGAAGGAATCTTGATACTTAGCACAGGGATTACCTGCCCCTGTTGCGCACGCTGTCTTGGGTATTGGTTGGCGATATTTTCCAACAATCGGGATTTGCCTGTTCTGGATTCGCCAACAACGGCAATACAAGTGGGCTCTAGATAATGCTGTGCTGCCTGCAAATGCGCTTCAATACGCTGTTTTGCCGATTGAAATGCCTGATGTGGCACCAATATTTGGTCTACTGCAGTAGGGGTGTAAGTATGAGTACTCATGATTTAATCCTTTAAAAGATATTTTATTTTTGCTGTTAGCAATTTAATTGCGGCTGTCAATTACAGGCGTATAGCTCGGGCGTGGCCTAGAAGAATTCTGCGATATCAACATATTCTCTGCGGTTATCGGTGGCGCACTTATCACAGGAGTAGTGATTTTTTTGGCATCTGATTTCGACGTTTTAACATTCAATTTCTGGGCAGACTGCTGGTTGGTATCGTTATAGCGGGCAATCTTGGAGTGAGTTTTTTTGCGTTTCAACTTCAACTCGTTTTCAACAATCTCCCGAATTTCGGTCTTGGCACGCGCATAACTATATACATCCACTTTTTTAAAGTGTTTCTTAGCGTATTCACGGCAAATCTTATGAAGCCAAAGTGTCATGCCTTTGGCGTAGTCTTGATTCATTGCTGGCACCTCTATATAGCCATTGCCGGAGCCTAACATGACATAAAGATGGCCAATATCACTTTCATCGATGCGGATTTCTACTTTGAACGTATCACCAAGTTTGCGTCTTAATTGCATAAGCTCAGGGCAGTTATATAGTAGATTGTTAATCTCAATCCCTTTATGGCTCACGGTTTTGTCCAAGACTGCTTTACCAAGCAACATATCGATGTCTGCAAGGTTGTGCGCCAAGGAAATTTCGTCAGGTGCAATGCTGCTTGCCCACATGGCCGCTGGCGTCACATTATCGAGTCCACGATGTGGTTTCTGATGATAGTAATCAGCAATCCATTTATTGATAATAAGTCGCAACGTACTCAAGGTGACGACAGCATGCTTTGCTGGATCATAGTCGTCTTTATCAAAAATATTACTGAAGGTGGTGCCTTCGAGCCCGTGACTGAGGCCTTGATTAATGGTGCGATTAAAGCGTTCTATCTTGCCTTTGAACCAAGGTGTCTTGCGAGGGGTATAAACAATTTCCACGCCAAATGCAAAACAGACTTTCTCTAGACTGATACTGTGGAATTCCAATCCATTATCTACGAATAGCTGCTCCATCACACCATGTGCTTCCCAAGCATGTCGGATATTTGGGAATTGTTGCTGAAGATTCACCTTGGGCAAGAATGCATGTTTCAGACACTTTCCTACAGTGAGATAGCTTGGCGGTTCAAAACCTACATAAATGCCTAAAATACAGCGTGTGTGACAATCGATACAAATAGTGAGCCAGGGACGGCCAAGCGGTATGTGAGTCTCATCATCGATGACAAATAAATCCATCTTTGTATGATCAATCTCAGCCGCTTCCAATGCATTATGAGTGACCAAATGCTTAAGCTTACTGCGGAATGCACGATGTGCTGCCACTTTGCCAAACCTTGCAACGTAACGGTCATACGCCGGAATTGCATTAATTAGCCGTTCAATTAACCTTCTGGTTGGACGTGGCAGCTGCTGGCTGCTTGGTCGCTGATTATTTTCTCGTGTAATCATAACAACTGCATCTTCTACGGTTTCTTGTACAGTACTTCGTTCTCGTCGCATATAGAGTCTATCTATGCAGTCTTCTGAAATCTCTATGACTTCAAGTGGATACCGTGAGATTCGATTACCTTTGCGCTGATGCTGTTCTGCTAAAGCAAATGCATCTTTACTATTGGCCAGATATTTCCGCTTCCATGCGCAGACGTTGACCCAATGCGGTACTTTGTATGGTGATTGAATCTTCGCCCAAACCTTCTGAATCGCCTGTTTCATAATAGACTCTGTGCACGGCAAGTGTTCAACCGCCTTGACATACATGCGCCTAACGACGGCCTTATCCCATTCCTCACCTTCGACTTGACGGCTAATTGCTGTGGATTTACTAGCGCCAGCCACTTCACGCAAAGCTATTTTTTGCGGATCCTCCATAAAAACCAGTTTACCGTCTGCATATGATTGCTGAAGGTCTTTAAGGTAAAACTCGTGCATTCTGCCGGTGCGCACTTCTCGCAATTGCCAAAGCCCTAAACTAATTTCCTGCGTCATTTGATATTCACGCCCATTCATATCAAATGTCACATCTTTACAAAAGTGTACGATTGCCATGATATGTCTCCTAATTATGAGTGTTGAAGTTGCTGCGAATTTGACTGGTAGCACTGATAGGTTGGTGAAGGTCGATACTAAGTTTACCTTCCAGTATCAATCGACTGATATGTTGGACTGTTGTTGGTGACTGTGATTCAAGCATGCCCCATTGCAACTCTGGTTTACGCATAAAGTAACGACGTAAAGCTTCCTCTTCAATGGCAGGTACGGGATATCGACCTAATTTATTCAATCGTTTAACGTTATCTAGACGCGGTTGGCTTGCCAATGTTTCTGCCAGTACCATGCGATATCCATAACCATATACAGGTAATGCAGCAGTCAAAAATTTTGTCCTCGCAGCTACTTCTAGATCATTGGCATCACGCTCAGTTTTTACCTCCCAAAATTCACGGCTTTGCTGCTCGATCACCATAAAGTCTGGATAATGTCGGTGTTGTATTCCATTTAATGTGTAGATGATTTCGCAGGGTTGCTCATTAAAGGAAATGACCCGTGGGGTCGCATCCAATATTCGCATTGCGTTGCCTTCGTGAATTGACTCCCACTGCAACATACGATTCATTTTCCAGCTGGGGTACTTGCCTGAATTAGTCGCATTTGAACGACTGACTACTTTTCTACTGCGGAGCTTGCCGTTTTTTGGAAAACGTATTTCTATTACGGGTATTGCTGTGACGTGTTTCATTGTTAACTCCTAAATTTACAATTAATGGAGTAACTCAGAAATTTTGGCGTAGTGAGTCCTTCTTGCTAACGAGTGACTTTTACTCTTTTGCAAGTTTAGGGTGCAAAAATCCACAAGACATTCGTCTAATATTTGACAAAACTCACAAATGTCGTAGAATGTATCTACCTAGTTTCGACGCTAGTAGTAGTAAATATCATCCAAACGACTCAAGTGTATTTCGCTTGGGTCTTTTGCGTTTTAGGGGCCTAATCATGCTGACCGCGTTCTCTTCAGCTTTTATCTCTTCGATACTTCCTTCCTAAAAATGGCAGTTGTTACACTGCCGCCCAATCAAATTACTCAAAATATTGTTGCCCTCTGAGCAATATGAAAACTATTTTACCGACTGCACTTCTAACCACTTTGCAACATCTACCGTCAGTGCAAACCAGCCTTTACGTCCAGGAATTTTAAAAACATGCACACCTATCTCACCACATAGCTGACCTCGATGAAAAGCTGAATAGGTTTTATAGCCTATTGCTGAATAGAGATCCTGCCCAGTAAGAAGCGGACCAAAGCTGGAAATTAATTTATTTAACGTATCTTCATTAGTCTGCTGTTGCATGAATAAACCTTCATTTACATTTATTTGGATATATTGGAGGTAAAATTAAAAACTATCTAGGTGGAGATGAAATGCGATTCGAGTGACACCAATTAATTCACAAAAAAAACTGGGTGGTCAAAAAAAACACTGGGCTGAAAAAATCAGAACTTTGGTTTGGTACTACGAAATAAAGAAACGTTCTATTAACTTGTCAGATTATCGTCTTGACTACTTATTTGCATGGACGGATGATGGTGTAGCTTCGCGTTCTAAAGATGATAATAGGCCCAGAACTGTTGACGCGCGTTTAAAAATGACCACCTGTGCGCGTTGAATTTTGACCAGGCGTTTAATAGGTGTAGATTACTACACCACTGTGGATAAGTCGACCAAACTGACTAAGTCTTAAGCTCCTTTTTTA
>Ga0209913_1000603_pt1 | contig 28491 bp, 22 predicted proteins | sample PersoiDNA2013203_FD_185805 | JGI IMG/M metagenome (GOLD analysis project Ga0209913, IMG submission 185805) | Permafrost soil microbial communities from the Arctic, to analyse light accelerated degradation of dissolved organic matter (DOM) -... | ecosystem: Environmental > Terrestrial > Soil >... | reverse complement strand
GATGCCCCTCGATGCCCCTCGGTGGGGCTGGGTGCGTCTGGATGGGCCATGCCAGCGGGCCCATCTGCCGACCCCGAAGGGTCGCCTGCGCCATCAGGCCTGGTTCAGAACCTGCTCATCCAGGTGGAAGCGCGACGCGGCCTCGACCATCTCATGGGCCTGGTGTTTGAGCGCGTCGGCGGCGGCAGCGGTCTCTTCCACCAGGGCCGCGTTTTTCTGGGTCATGTCGTCCAGCGAGCGAACGGCTCCCGCCACCTGGCTCAGCTCAGTGTTCTGTTGTGCGGAGGCCTGGGAGATGTCGCCCAGCAGTTGATGGATGCCCTGTACGCCGGCCACCAGGGTCTGCATCTGATCACCGGCCTGTGAAACGACTTCTGCCCCGGTGTGGATCTTCTCGATCGCGTCGGTGATCAAGGTCTTGATCTCGCGGGCCGAGGCGGCCGAGCGCAGAGCCAGCGCACGCACTTCTCCCGCCACCACCGCGAAGCCGCGGCCCTGCTCACCGGCGCGGGCGGCTTCGACAGCGGCATTCAGGGCCAGGATGTTGGTCTGGAATGCAATGCCGTCGATGACCCCGGTGATCTCGCCAATCTTTTTCGAGGCCCCATCGATTTCGGCCATGGTGCGCACGGCCACCTCCAGCACTTCGCCACCGCGGTGTGCGGCCTGCAGGTTGTCGGCGGCGCGCCGCGCCGCCTCCCGGGTGTGTTCACCAGACAGACCCAATGTGCCGCGCACCTGCTCCAGCGACGCGGCTGATTGCTGCAGGCGCGAGGCCGTGTCTTCGGTGCGGCTGGACAGGTCCATCGCGCCATGGGCAATTTCGGTGCTGGCGTGCAGCAGCACGCCGGAGGTGCGGCGCACATCGCACACGATCTGTTCGATGGCCGACTGCATGCGGGCCAGTGCACGCATCAGCATCGCGCTCTCATCGCTGCCGGTCACGGCAGGGTGTTGTTGAAGGTCGCCCGCCGCCATGGCATCGAGGTGGTGGATCACCGCAGCCAGTCCGCTGTCCATCACCCGCGCGAAGCAGTAGAAGAAGTAAAGGCCCAGGCACAGGCTCAGGATGGCCAGCGCGGCTTTCCAATTGCGTGCCAGGGTCAAGGCGCCTTCACGCACCTCCAGTTGCTGGTCCAGCACCGGCAGCCCCTTGTCATAGAGTGACATGAATTGTTGCAGGGCCGCCTGCCCGCTTTGATACGCCTCCTTGGGCTCCAGCGCGGCCTTGATCATCTGGGTCGGGTCCGCCGTCTGCAAGTAGCTGCGTGTGAGCTCGAAAGCTTGGCTGTCGAGCGCGCCTTTCTGTCCGGGCAGGGCCTCCAGGGCCTGGGCCCAATTCAACAGCCCTTCGTTCACCCCGCCCTCGGCGCGGGCGTTCCACACGGCAAAGCGGCGGTATTGGGCTGGGTTGTCCAGTCCACCCTTGGCCAGGCCGTAGGTGCTCCAGCCCCAGACCAGGCCCAGGTCTTCGCCGGCCTTGGGCAGATCGGTGAACAGTGCGGCAATCAGGTCACGGGTGCGCAGGTCGACATCCATGCCCAGTTGTGCCTCGGCATTGAGATGCCTCAGGGTCTGTTGCAGCGCCAGACCGACCGCCGGTCGCTCTTCGACGTTCGTCTTGTCCTGTGGGCCTGCCCCGTTTTGCCAAGCCGTTTGCAGGTCCTTGATTTTGGGTGTCAGCACCAGCCTGTCGCCGGTGCTGCCCAGGTGCTCCTGCAGCTTGACGAGCGCCGCATCCGCTCGTTGGCGCGCCCCCGCGCCCAACGCGGCGGCTTCGGTGAAGCCGCCATCGGCTGCGCGCTGAGCCGCCCGGGCCTCGATCTGGGCCCTGAGAAAGGGCACCAGTTGCTGCATGGCAGCCACCCCGGCCCGTTCTTGTCGCACTTGATCGAGTTGCCCCTGCACACCGGCCAGGTAGGCGCCTCCCAGCACAATCGAAGGCAGAACCAGAACGGCTGATATCAACAGGGCTTTGGGGCGGAAGCGCAGTTGCCTGAACAGGCGCATCACCGGGTTGCGTTCGTCGGACTGGTTCGTCTGCTTCGGGCCAGCGCTGGCGGGTCGCGTGGCGATGGTCGGCCAATGCGTGCTCATAATAAAATGATAAAAATAAATTTATGAACAATTCAATACGATAGAAATCATATTTCTGCGATCATTGACCATTTGAATGTCATTCTGATGACATGACCCTGCTGGGTCATCGAACTGCCGTGCATTGCGCCGGGGGCCACACGGGGTGACGGCCTTTCAGGACCATTGGGGGCTGTTGGGATCAGATTGGCTCTGATGGGTAGAGATTGGCTCAGATGGGCTGGGGTGACACGGCGCGGTCGAACCCATCAGGCGCAGGTGGTCTGATGCCAGCGCCTGCCTGGGGCAGGGCGCTGCGCACAGGGCGGTGGGCGTCAGTGCCGAGCCAGGTCGCGCAAATCGTCGCGCAGTTCGCGCGGACGCCCTGCCTTGTTGTGCAAGGCCACCAACAGTTCCAGCCGGCGTTGCAGCGCGTACAGCATCCGGGTGGCCTGGCTGAGTTGTTGAGCTGGGCTGTCGCCGGGCTCAAGCGCCGGGAAATGCCACAACGCCTGTTCGGGTTGCCCGGGCCAGGGGGGCAGGGGCACGCCCAACGCGCCCTCCAAGGTGATGACGTAATCCATCTTCGCCGCCCCGGGTTGGGCCAGGGTCGACCAGTCTTTGGGCTTCAAGCCCTCACTTGGCAAGCCGGCCTTGTGCAGGACCTGCTGCGCCAGCGGGCTCAGCTGGTCCGCAATCCGGCCCGGCACGCCACAGGAATAGGCTTTGAAGGCATGCCCTCCAAGTTCGCGCAAAAGCGCTTCCGCCAGCGGGCTGCGCAAGGCGTTGCGCGTCGAGACAAACAAAATGCGGGTCACGGTCTGTTCTAACCCTGGCACAGATGCGCTGTCAGATCCGCGTCCGGCTGGCATTGAAGATGGATTGGGCCTGGGCAAAGAAAGGTTGGCCGCAGGCCTCTTTCAAGGGGCAGTAATGGATGGCAACGCTGGTGCTTCCGTCGGGGCGGGCGGTTTCGGCTGCGTGCACGTAGAGCGCGGCATCGGGCCGTGCAAAGATCTCGACGAAATAGTCGTGCCTGCCTTGTTCTCCCTGATTCTCGGAGCCAATGTAGAAACGAGAAGTCATCGTGAAAACCCTGATAGAAAATTGCCCTTGCTGCAATGTTATGACATTTTTTTGTGATAGCTGTTCGAGTATCAATTCAAAGAAGAATCAAGCGCCGAGCAAGCGCCAGCTGCGCCTTCTGCTTTGTCATGACTTCATCACGCGAATGGCCTAGAGTTCGGCCTTATGGGGCGTGATCGTCGCGCCCAGGCTTCGCACGCGACCACTCCCATGACACTCAGCGCCTTCAAAGCGCAGATCCAACAGCGGCTTCCCTCGTCCAGCCTGGGATGGCGCTTGGCCGGTTCGACCTTTGCGTTGGCCGTGTCCCTGTCGTTTCTGGCCACCCTGGCCGACTACATGCTGTCCTACCGGGTGGACGAAGCCCAGACCCGTGAGCAGGTCTCGCAGCAGGTGCACCCTTTGCTGTCCAGCCTGGGCCTGGCAGTCTGGAACTACGACAACGATGCCTTGAAGCTGGTGACCCAGGAGCTGTTCAAGCTGCCGGATCTGGCGCTGGTGCAGGTCATGGAGGCCGGCAAGGTGTTGTCCGAGCGGGGGCGCATGCCTGAACGCGCGCTGTCCAACGAGTTTCCGATCACCTATGCCTTGCCCAATGGCCCTGCCCAGGATGTGGGCAAGCTGTTGGTCGTGCTCGACTTCGGTGCCGTGCGACACCGTGCCATGGGTCGTGCCCTGGAAGTGTTTCTGAAGTCGCTGTTCATTTTCGTGCTGATCATGGGCGGCTTGCTATACCTCATGGAGCGACATGTGCTGCGCTACCTGCGGCAGGCGGCTCATTTTGTCGAGGGCCTGACCAGCGAGACCCTGGACACCGCCCTGGTGATGGAGCGGCCGACGCCACCCGCCACCAAGGACGAATTGACCCAGCTCAGCGACGGTATCAACCGCATGCGCGAGACCTTGTTGAAGTCGATCGATCAGTTGCGCGCAGATCTGACGCTGCGGGCGCAAGCCCAGGCCGAGATCGAGGCGCTCAACCACGCCTTGGAGTCGCGGGTCGAAGAGCGCACCCGCGAGCTGGAGATGGCGCGTCGACTCGCCGAGGCCGCGGCCGAGAGCAAGTCGCAATTCCTGGCCAACATGAGCCACGAGATCCGCACGCCGATGAACGCCATCTATGGCATGGGGCATCTGTTGCAGAAGACCCCGTTGTCGTCTCGTCAGCAGGACTATGTGAGCAAGATGCAGCAGGCCGCCGAACTGCTGCTGGGCATCATCAATGACATCCTCGACCTGTCCAAGGTGGAGTCGGGCAAGCTCAACATCGAGGCCGCCGAGTTCGAATTGGACCAGGTGCTGCGCAATGTAGTGGCCTTGATCGGCGAGAAGGCGGTGGGCAAAGGTCTGGAGCTGGTGTTCTCCGTGGCCCCCGACGTCCCGGGCACCCTGGTGGGCGATCCGTTGCGCATCAGCCAGATCCTGGTGAACTTCGGCAACAACGCGGTCAAGTTCACCGACCATGGCGTCGTGTTCCTGCAGGTCAGCCTGCACAGCCGTACCGAAGACCGGGTGACCTTGCGGTTTTCGGTGCGTGACACCGGCATCGGACTCAGCGAGGCCCAGCAAGGCCGGCTGTTCCAGAGCTTCGAGCAGGCCGACAGCTCCATCACGCGCAAATACGGTGGAACGGGCTTGGGGCTGGCCATCTCCAAACGCCTGGCTGAGTTGATGGGCGGCGAGGTCGGGGTGGAGAGCCGGGAAGGGGAGGGTTCGCTGTTCTGGTTCACGGCCACGCTGGGCTTGAGTGACAAGTCCAAGGTGTCTGCCTTGCCCAGCGTCCAGTTGCGCGGGCTCAAGGTCTTGGTGGTCGATGACGTGGAGTCGGCGCGCATCGCACTGGCCGACAACCTTGAGCGACTGGCGTTTGTGCCGACCCGCGTGGGTTCGGGGGCGGAGGCCATTGATCGCGTTCGCGCGGCCGACGAGGCCGGTGTGCCCTTTGCAGTGGTCTTGCTGGATTGGCGCATGCCTGGCCTGGACGGCCTCGAGACCGCTCGCATTCTGCGTGGGCTCGCCTTGGGCAGGCCACCTGTCTTGATGCTGGTGAGCGCTCATGGGCGAGATGAACTCCAGCAGTTGGCCCTGAACCAGGGGGTGGAGCATGTGCTGGCCAAGCCGGTCACGTCGTCGGGCCTGTTGGACGCGATGATGCGGGCCTTGCACCAGCCCCTGGTGCCTCGGGCCGCTGCGCTGCCCCCGCCTCTGGCCGTCGAGCACAGCTTGCCTGCGGAGGCTGGCGCCCGCTTCCATGGCTACCGATTGCTGTTGGCCGAGGACAACCCCGTCAACCAGCAGGTTGCCACCGAGCTGCTGCGCCTGGAGGGCTTTGAGGTGGATGTGGCGGGCGATGGCGAACAGGCCCTGGCCTGCCTGGGCCGGCAACGCTACGACGCGGTGCTGATGGACATCCAGATGCCGAACATGGACGGGGTGGCAGCCACCCTGGCTTTGCGCAGGCAAGCCCACTTGAACGATCTTCCGGTCATCGGGCTGTCGGCCAACGTGCTTGCCGAGGACCGCAGGCGCTGCCTGGCGGCTGGCATGAGCGATTTCGTGGCCAAGCCCATCGAGCCCCAGGAGCTTTTCGCCGCCTTGAGCCTGTGGCTGCCACCCTGCCCCGTCGGCCAGACGCAACCCGCGCAGGCTGCAACGCAGCCCGCTGCGGCACCTGTCAACGAGGCCGAAGGTCCCACGCCCGCCGTCACCGGCGGGCCTGCCACCTTGGTCGCTGCCGAGGCGCCGGGCTGGCATGTGGAGGGCCTGAACACCCAGGAAGGCTTGCGCAGGATGGGCGGGCGGACGGAGAGCTACCAGCGCCTGCTGGCCGCCTTCGTCAAGCACCAGGGCCCCTGCGTGGAGCGGGTGGGCTTGGCTCTGGAGCAGGGCCAATGGGCCGATGCCCGGCGCGAAGTGCACTCGCTCAAGGGCCTGGCGGCTCAGATCGGCGCGACCAGGTTGGCCCAACTGGCGCAAGAGTTCGAACTCTGGCTGCACGAAGGGGTGTCGATGTCTGAGCTGGCCCCGCGCATCGCTGAACTCCAGGCCTGCCTGCAGGCCCGTTGTGAGGCCATTGTGCGGGCGCTCCCCGGCCAGATCGAGGGCGGGCACCCCGGGTTGGAGCAGGCCGCTGACCTGCAGTCTTTGCTCGCCCGTTTGCTGGGCATGCTGCAATCCAGCGACGCCAAGGCGGCTCGTTTCTTGACCGACAACGCCGGGGCGCTTCAGGCCGGTCTGGGCCTGGGCCGCTTCGAGCGCCTGGCCAAGGCCATCAGCGACTTCGATTACGACATGGCTTTGCAATGGCTGGAGCTGTCCTCGCCAACCACCCCCACCTCCCATGAACCCTGAATTGCCCACCATTCTTGTCATCGATGACGCCCCGGCCAATCTGGAGCTGATGGATGCGCTGTTGTCGGGACACTACCGGGTGAAAGTGGCCTCGAATGCCGAGCGAGGCTTGAGAATTGCCCGGGAGCGACCGGTGCCTGACCTCATCTTGCTGGATGTGGTCATGCCCGGTGTCGATGGCTACGAGCTGTGCCGCCAGTTGAAGGCAGAGGTGTTGACGGCGGCCATTCCGGTGATCTTCCTGACGGCCCGCAGCGATGTGGCGGACGAGCAGCGGGGGCTTGAACTCGGCGCTGTCGACTACATCGCCAAACCCATCAGTGCGCCCATCTTGCTGGCCCGGGTACGCAACCACCTGACGCTCAAGGCGGCGGCCGACTTTCTGCGGGATCGCAATGTGTTTCTCGAGGCTGAAGTGCAAAGGCGCACGGAGGAGGCGACCCAGCGGGCCCAGGAGGCTCAGTTGTCCAACGAGATGACCATGGTGGCGCTGGCGTCGATTGCCGAAACCCGGGACAACGAGACGGGCAACCACATCCTGCGCACCCAGCACTACGTTCGCACACTGGCCGAGCAGGTGCAGTTCCACCCGCGTTTTCGCCACCTGCTCAATGAGCGCACCATCGAGTTGTTTTTCAAGGCAGCGCCCCTCCATGACATCGGCAAGGTGGGCATACCCGATCGGATCCTGCTCAAGCCCGGGCGCCTCACGCCGGAGGAGTTCGAAATCATGAAAGGCCACACCACCCTGGGCCATGACGCCATTTCCAAGGCCTTGCAGCGGGTGGGTGGGCACATGCCGGTGCTGGAGATCGCGCGCGACATCGCCCTGTCGCACCAGGAAAAATGGGATGGCAGTGGCTACCCCAACGGTTTGGTGGGAGAGGCCATTCCGCTGTCCGCCCGGCTGATGGCCATCGCCGACGTCTACGACGCCTTGATTTCGCAACGCGTCTACAAGGCTGCCATGACCCATGAGGAGGCCATGGCCATCATGCGTGATGGCCGCGGCACGCATTTCGACCCCGATCTGCTGGACGAATTCATCCGGATCGAGCAAGCCTTCCGCGAGATTGCCCAGCGTTACCTGGACTGAACGGGCTGGGGCGGGGCCCATTGCCGGTAGCGCTCGTCAATGGCGCTTGCGCTGCCGTCCTTCAGCATCTGCTGCCAGCTCTCGCGCAGGGATCGCATCCAGGGCTCGGGAAAATTGCGATGGCAGGCCAGGTAGAGGTCGACCCGGTTGAATTGCAACACCGGCACCACCTTGTCCTGCCACTGGTACTGCTGGATCAGCGTGGCAGACGAATACTGGCTGGAGGCCCAATACTTGACACGTCCAGCCAGCAATTTGCGCGCGCCGGCCAGCTCATTGCTGCTGTAGTCCACCGAATAGCCTCTGGCAGACAGGTGCTCTGCCACGGCATCCAGGTGGTAGCCGGCGATCAGTTCGCCACGGGCCTGTTCGAGGGTCTGCAGCGGGACCGCCTCTTCCTTGCGTGCGTAGAGCATCCAGGCCGAACGGGCCAGCGGCCCGATCCACTTGAACAAGGCCTCGCGTTCGGGCGTGCGGGTGGTGGAAAACACGCAGGCCTCGGGTTTGTCCAGCGCATATTGGTAGGCTCTGGCCCAGGGCAGCAATTCCAGTCTTTGTTCCAACCCGGCCAGCGCGAAGATCTGGACCACCTTTTCAACTGAGCTGCCGATGATGCGCCCGTTGGCCTGCATGTTGAGCGGCGGCGAATCTTCAGTGTAGAGAGCGATCACGGACCGGCTCTGGGCCTGCACAGTGCTGCTCGACGCCCAACTGGCCAGCGCGATCCACAACAGGAGCCCGCCACGCCCTGCGTGCCGAAGGCCGACGGTGAGCTTGCTTGTGCTGGCCAACATGATTCACCCCTTGCACCCATGGACGGGTTGTCTTGCCAGTCGTTGCTCGCCCCTGACCGGACGGCGACCAGACCATGAATCCCTGTGTCGCGATACGCTAGCACAGCGTCGTGCTGCGCGTGTGACACGGTGGATCATGGGCATGCCCCGCACGAGCGTTGCGTTCGGCAAGAATGCAGGCTTGTCCTGTCGCAACGGGCCAGCCGGCCCCACGCGTCTCAAAAAATACCTTCGGAGACCGACCCATGCCCCCCAATCTGTTGACCCTTTCGGCGCCAGGCCGCACCCCCCGCCGGGCCCTGCTGGGCGCTGCCGCCGTGGCGGTGTTGAGCCTTCTCGGCAATGCCCCCCTGGGCGCGCAGGAGGCCTTTCCGGCCCGGCCCATCCGCTTTGTCGTGCCGTATGCCGCAGGGGGCACCACCGATCTGGTGGCCCGCACGGTGGGGGCACGCATGTCGCAGAGCCTGGGGCAGCCGGTGATCATCGACAACCGGGCCGGCGCGGGTGGCAACATCGGCATGGATGCGGTGGCCAAGGCGGCCCCCGACGGCTACACGGTGGGCATGGGCGCCATCTCGACGAATGCCCTGAACCCCCACATCTACAAGAAGATGGCGTTCGACCCGCGCAAGGATTTCACGGCCGTGGGCCTGTTGGGCAACTCCACCATCGTGCTGGAGGTGGGCTCGGCGTTGCCGGTGAAGAACGTGGCCGAGTTGCTGGCCCATGTGCGCAAGAACCCGGGTCTGGCCTATGCCACGGCGGGCACCGGCACCTCGATGCACCTGGCGGGGGTGCTGTTTGCCCAGCTCAGCAAGACCGAGTGGGTGCACGTGCCCTACAAGGGCAGCGCACCGCTGGTGACCGACCTGATCGGCGGCCAGGTGCCCGTGGCCTTCGACAACCTGCCCGCCTCGCTGCCCCACATCCAGTCGGGCAAGCTGAGGGCGTTGGCCGTGGCGGGGGCGCAGCGCTCGCCGGCCTTGCCCGATGTGCCCACCCTGGCCGAGGCGGGCCTGCACGATTACGCGGTCGAGCCCTGGTTCGGCGTGTACGGCCCCGCCGGCCTGCCGGCGCCGGTGGTGCACCGGCTGGAGCAGGCCCTGGCGCAGGCATTGGCCGACCCCACTGTGAAAGACAAGCTGGTGGCCGCCGGATTCACCCCGCGCAGCGCAGGGGCTGCCGAGCTTCAGGCCTTGACCTTGCGCGAGTACGACCGCCTGGGCAAGGTGGCCCGTCAGGCCCAGATGGCGGCTGATTGAGGCCGCATGCAAGGCCGAGGGACGGCGCGACTGCGGCGGTGGGACAGGCCGGGGTGGGAGTGCCCCGATTGAAACGGGCGTTGGCCTCATTGAATCACCGCCGCTGCAATAGGCTTGAGCCGGCCCGGTCAATGCGAGTTTGCTGGGCGAACTTCTGGAAATCAGCTAACCTACTCTGTAACATTTTTGCAAGTTGAGGCCCGTTTTGACGATGGCCACGCCACAGGGTTCCATGGACCGAATTGCCGATCTGCTGCTGGACGCCATCTGTGTGGTGAACGCCCAGGGTGTCTTCGAATATATCAGCCCCGCCGGCGAGGGCATTTTTGGCTACGCCCCCAGCGAAATGCTGGGCCGGCGCATGACCGACTTCATCGCCCCCTTCGATCAGGAGCGCACCCTGCTGGCGGCCCGGCAGGTGATGTCGGGCCAGCCTCACCTTCATTTCGAGAACTGCTACGTGCGCAAGGATGGCTCGCTGGTGCACCTGATGTGGTCGGCCCGCTGGTCGGAAAAGGATCAGCGGCGCTATGCCGTGGCGCGCGATGTCAGCGTCCTCAAGCAGGCCGAGGCCACGCAGTCCGCCCTGATGGCCATTGCCGAGGCCGCGCATGCGAGTGGAGACGTTGGTGAACTGACGGCCCAGATTCATGTGATTTTGGGCCGGCTGATGCCCATGCCCCATATCAAAGTCCTGGTCCAGGACCCGCAGGGTGGGCGCTGCGGCGTGGCCTACCCCGCCCAGGCCGGGTCGGGCGAGCCGGCAGACAACGAGCCGGATGCCCAGGCGGATCGCCTCTTCTGCGAGGCCCTGTTGGCCAGGGGCAGCCCCTGGATGATCACCCCGGCCGATCTACAGGACATGCCCGAGGCCTGGCGCGCTGCCTACGGCACTGCTGACAGCGCCGGCTGGGCTGCCTGGCTCGGCCTGCCTTTGACCACCCCGAGCGGCACCGTCGGCGCCCTGATCCTCACCCGTGACCTGGGCGACCGCCCGTGGTCTGACAAGGAGCAGGCCCTGCTGCAGTACGCCGCCACCCAGATCGCCACCGCCATCGAGCGCCAGCAATTGCTGGCGCGCCTGCAGCACATGGCCCAGTTCGATGCGCTGACCGGCTTGCCCAACCGCTACCTGCTGCATGACCGCATGGTTGGTGCACTGGCCCGGGCAGAACGCTCAGCGGGGCGCCTGTCAATCCTGTTTCTGGATCTGGACCGCTTCAAGCAGGTCAACGACACGCTGGGCCACAAGGCGGGCGATCGCTTGTTGCAGGAGGTGGCGCGCCGCTTGCGCCATTGCGTGCGCGACTCGGACACCGTGGCCCGCATCGGTGGCGACGAGTTCGTGGTGCTGCTCGAATCCATCCAGGACCCGGCGCATGCGCTGCAGGTGGCCGACAAGATCCGGGTCACCTTGCAGCATGAGCTCAACATCGGTCCACACACCTTGCAGATCACGCCCAGCATTGGCGTGGCCCACTACCCCGAACATGGGGTGACCACCGATCAGCTGATGGGTCAGGCCGATGAGGCCATGTACGTCGTCAAGCGGGCCGGGCGGCAGGCTGAGCCGCACTGAAACCGCGCTGGCGGTGGTGGCGGATCAAGGCCCCCATCAGCGCTGCTCGTAGGGCAGCGGCTGGGGCGACGAAGGTTGTGGCGGGCTGGCCTGGGGCACCACCTGGGGGACCGGGCTTTCCTCGCGCGGTTCGGTGATGATGTCGTCGATCTTCTTCTGCAGCGGGTCGGTTTCTGCTTCGGATGGCGGGGGCGCTATCGGTGGGCTGGGGGCGGGCAGTGGGGCCGGCGGCTTGGCCGGGCCCTTGGCAGGCTGCGGCCACAGGCTGGGTGGCAGGAGCTGAAGCAGCTGCTGCACCAGGTGCTGCCACTGCTCATGCACACGTTGGCTGAGGCTGTCGCGGGCGCTTTGCAGCAGGCGCTGCAGCCAGTTGCTGTCGTCCGGGGGCTCGAAGCGGGCCTTGCCGTCGATCAGGCGGCCGCGCAAGGCCTTGGACACCACATCGCCCACGATGGGCAGGGCACTGTGGGCGCCCTGGCCCCAGTAGTCGCTGCGCAAGGTGATGCGGCTGTCGTTGAAGCCCACCCAGGCCCCGGCCACCAGCTGCGGCTGCATCAGGATGAACCAGCCGTCGGTGTTGTCCTGGGTGGTGCCGGTCTTGCCGGCCACGTCGGCCCGGATGCCCCAGCGGTTGCGGATGTCGGTGCCCGTGCCACGGTCCACCACACCGCGCAAGCTGTCGATCAGGGTGTAGGCCACACGCTCGGGCAGGGCGGCCTCGGGCCGGGCCGGGGCGATGTCTTCGATCACATGGCCCTGGCGGTCTTCGATGCGGGTGATCAGCACGGGCTCCAGATAGCGGCCCTGGTGGGCGATGCTGGCATAGGCGTTGACCATTTCCTTCAGGCTGACCAGGCTGGTGCCCAGGGCGATCGAGGGCACTTCCTCGAGCTTGCTCTGACGCACGCCCAAGGCCCGCGCCAGCCGGGCCACCTTGGCCGGGCCCACCTTCTGCACCAGCTGGGCGGTGATGGTGTTCTTGGAATAGGCCAAGCCGTCGCGCAGGCTCATGGGGCGCCCGCTGGGCGGGCTTTCGTCGCTGGGGCGCCAGACCTCGTTGCCACCCACCGCGATCTCGATGCTCTGGTCCACCAGGGTGTCGTCGGGGCTCATGCCCTGGCGGAACGCCTCGCCATACACAAAGGGCTTGAAGGTGGAGCCGGGCTGGCGGCGCGCCTGCTGCACGTGGTCGTAGGCGTCCTGCTCGAAATCCCGGCTGCCCACCCAGGCCCGCACCTGGGCATTGCGTGGGTCGATCGCCAGAAAGCCGGCCTGCAGCACGGTCTTCTGTTGCAACAGGCCGCGCATGAAGGGGGTGTCGGCCTGCAGTTTCTTCAGGGCCTGGGCGTCGTTCATGCCGGCGGCCAGGGCGCTGCGGTAGGCCGGGGTGTCGCGCATGAAGCCCTGCACCAGCGGGTTCCTGGCGTTCCAGGTGCCGGGGCCGGCCCAGGCGGCATTGGCCACCCGCTGCAGTTGGCTGGTCTGGCGCTGCACCGCCTGGTTGGCCAGGGCCTGCAGGCGCGAATCGAGCGTGGTGCGCACCACCAGGCCGTCGGTGTAGATGTTGTAGTCGTTGCGGTCGGCCCAGGCCACCAGCCATTTGCGCACCTGCTGGGCAAAGTGGGCGGCCGGACCCGGGGGCTCGGTCTGGCGCTCGAAATCGATGCGCAGGGGCCGGCCCTTGAGGGCTTCGAAGGCGGCGGGCGAGAGCTTGTCGCGCTTGACCATCTGGGCCAGCACGATGTTGCGCCGCTGCTGAGCCCGCTCGGGGTTGAGCACGGGGTTGTAATAGCTGTTGCCCTTGAGCATGCCCACCAGGGTGGCGCTTTGCAGCACGTCCAGCGCGCCGGCCGAGCTGTCGAAGTAGGTGCGCGCCGCCATCTCGATGCCGAAGGCGTTGTACAGAAACGGCACGGTGTTGAGGTAGGTCTCGAGGATCTCGGGCTTGCTGTAGACGATCTCGAGCTTGACCGCGGTGATGGCCTCTTTGAGCTTGCGTGTCAGCGTGGGGGCCCGGCCCACCTCGTCGGGGTACAGGTTGCGTGCCAGTTGCTGCGTCAGGGTCGAGCCACCCTGGCGGCTGCCGCCAAAGGTGCTGAGTGCCGCCGAGCCCAGGCGGCGCCAGTCCAGCCCGTGGTGCTGGTAGAAGCGGTGGTCCTCGGTGGCGATCAGGGCGTCCACCACATGGGGCGAAATGCGCTTGAGCGGCACCCACTCGCGGTTGGCGCGCTTGAACTCGGTGATCAGCTTGCCGTCGGCCGACAGGATCTGCGCCGGCTGCTCCAGGTTGGCCTTGCGGATGTCCTGGATGCTGGGGGTGAACGGGATCAGCAGCAGCGTGTAGAGCACCAGCGCTGCCGGCACGGCGGCCACGGCCAGGGCGACGCGGCGCCGGGTGAGGCGTGACGCCACCGCCGCCCCCAGGGCCCTGGCCCGTGCCGGGCTGTACCGCAGCGCAGCCCCCAGGCGGGTGATCACACGGCGGGGCAGGGTGGGGGTGGGCTCTGGGGTCTCTGGTGTCATGGCGCTGGCGGATCGGCGCGCTGGCCGGGGGGCCGGCGCGGCGAAGGGGGGAGTGTAGGGCCTGCCAACACGGGCTCCGCATGCATTTGAATTTGTACAAATACAATTAAATCATTCCCAGGCCGCCCCGGCCCCAGGCCCGTCAACCTCAAAACCTCGCCATGAAACAGCATCCTCAGGTCATGCAGGCCATCCGCCGAGAGCTTTCCGATTGGCGCTTGTGGTCGGTGCGCGCGGTGGTGATGGGCTTTGCGGTGCTGGCGGGCCTCACGGTGGTGCTGTTCACCTGGCTGACCGAGCAGGCCCTGGAGGCCTTTCACCTTCTGCAGCAACTGGCCTGGTGGTCGCCCCTGCTGTGGACGCCGCTGGGCACGGCTGCAGTGGTGTGGCTGACGCGGCGCTATGCCGCCGGGGCCGCGGGCTCGGGCATTCCACAGGTCATGGCCGCCCTGACGCCGGGGCTGCCGACGCCTGCCAGTGCCTGGTTTGTGTCGTTGCGGCTCACGCTGGCCAAGATGCTGCTCACCGCCAGCGGCCTGCTGTGCGGCCTGTCCTTGGGGCGCGAGGGCCCCTCGGTGCAGATTGCGGCCGGCGTGATGCACTCGGCGCGGCGGTTCCTGAAGCCGGGCGGCCCGGTGTCCGAGCAGGGCCTGCTGATCGCGGGCGGAGCCGCCGGCATTGCCGCGGCCTTCAACACGCCGCTGGGCGGCATCATGTTTGCCATTGAGGAGCTGTCGCGCAAGCCCGAGCAACGCAGCAACGGCCTGATCATGGCCGCGATCGTGCTGTCGGGGCTGATGGCGGTGTCGGTGTACGGCAATGCCACGTATTTCGGGGTGATCCGGCCGGGCGTGGTCGACCTGGCCCTGCTGGGGCCCGCGCTCGCCGTGGCCGTGGTGGCGGGGCTGGCCGGGGGGCTGTTCTCTCGCCTCATGGTGGCTTCGCTCAGCATGGCCTCGGGTGATGTGTTCACGCGCTGGCGCCGTGCCTACCCGGTGCGCTTTGCCGCCGGCTGCGGCCTGGCCGTGGCCGTGATGGGCCTGGCCAGCGAAGGCGCCACCTTCGGCAGCGGCTATCAGCACACCCGTGGCCTGCTGGAAGGGCCTCAGGACGCCAACCCGCTGTATGTGCTGCTGAAGTTCATGGCCACCTGGATCACCAGCTGGTCGGGCGTGCCGGGCGGCATCTTTGCGCCCTCGCTGGCCATTGGCGCCGGCATCGGCAACGACCTGGCCCAGTGGCTCAACCCGGCCCAGGCCAGCACCCTGATCGCCCTGGGCATGGCGGGCTTTCTGGCTGCGGCCACGCAGGCACCGCTCACCGCCTTCATCATCGTGATGGAGATGGTGGACGGCCACGGCCTGGTGCTGAGCCTCATGGCCAGCGCCCTGGTGGCCAGTGGTGTGTCGCGCCTGATCAGCCTGCCGCTGTACGCCTCGCTGGCCCACTTGCAGTGGCTGCGTTTGCCCGAGGGCTTGCGGGGGCGGGGTGAGGCCGGGCCATCGACATGATGGTTTGTTACCGATCGGTCATTTTCAATTGCTATTTCCTGCCATCACGTCGAGAGGTACGTCACGGTAAATTGTCAGGTGCAGCATGAACCACTGCGCTGACGACGTACCGATTGGGAATTCCAGACACGCCAGGCGTACCGCATCGGAGTTGGGCCAAGTCGTCAGGACGCAGCGCCAGGGCACGAACATGCGCCAACTCGACCTTGCGGCCAGGCGCTTGAGCCTGCCTCGCCCCCCAAAGTATGGCTGCAACTGTGATAAAAACTTCTACTTGACCGTTAGCATTTTTGCCTCATGGCCGTTCGCTATGCGAGTACCGCGGCACGAATAAACAGGAGTAGAGGTTGCCGCTGCAAATCGTAGAAATCCTCGGTCCCAGTGAACAGGGCCAAGCACGCCCTTACAAATGCCGTGGAGACGACGGGGCCATCTACTTCGTCAAGGGCCGCCAGACCACACGCGCCTGCCTATGGCATGAGTGGATTTGTGGGCACTTAGCTACAAGCTTTGGGCTTCCGATACCGCCTTTTGAGCTGGTTGAAGTCTGTGAGGAGCTGCTGGTCGAAGCTCCAAGGGAGTGGCGCGACCTGGGAGCGGGAACGGCTTTCGGCTCCAGGTTGCACCCCAATGCGGTCTGGATGGAGCCAAGCTGGGCAAGCAGTGTTCCGGTCACAACTCAGCGCGATGTATTGGTGTTCGACTGGTGGATTCGTAATGGCGACCGTTTACGCGGGAACCCCAACCTCCTGTGGGACGCATCATCCCGTGAACTGGTAGTCATTGATCACAACCTGGCTTTTGACCAAGATTTTTCGAACGATACATTCTTGGAGCTACACATGTTCGCGCCTCAGTGGAGCCACATAGCAGGCGACTTGATGGTGCAGGCGGAGTATGCTGCCAGGCTATGTGAAGCGCTAGAAAGCTTGGACACGGCCTGCGATAATGCCCCTCCCGAGTGGCAGTGGACTGGTGCCGAGATGGATGTTCAGGCCAACTTCGACCTAGACCGTGTCAAACAGACACTTCGTCGCTGTACAACCCCTGAACTATGGAGAACGGTATGAATCGCATCGCCTGCCGGTACGCTACCGTTCAGTTTTTACCGTACGCGGAGACCGGGGAGTTCGCCAACGTCGGCATAGTCTTAGCTTGTCCTGAAACGGGGTACTTTGACTACAAGCTCCAGAATCGTCGCTACGCACGTATTACGGGGTTTTTTGAGGAGCTCGGCGGTAGCGTGTACCTTACCGCTGTCAAGGTCATGCAGACTGAGCTCGAGCGATTAAAGACTACCATCGCCAAGCTACCGCCCACGCCAGAACGGGCAGACGCGATTCGGCATCTGATGGGTGCATTGACTCACCCGCGTGAGGCCTTAATTCGATTTGGGCCAGTGCGCCCTGTGCTTACCACGCAGCCAACCCGTCAACTTCAAGAGTTGTTCGCTCACTACGTCGACAGGGAGTTCGCTACTCCTGAGTACGTGGAAACTACCATCGGACGGCGTATCCAAACGCTTCTCAAAGGTTTGAAATTACCCGCCCCCTTCAAGGCTGACCGCATCGGGGACGAGCAGATTCACGCCACTTTCCCTTTGGTACAGCGAGTTGAAGGTGAACTTCGAAAGGTTATCAAGCCGTTTCACCTTGCCCAGGATGAGGCCAATGCAATCTATGCGCATGGTGACGCTTGGCTGCAAAAAGTACGACGACTCCGCAAACGCAACCTGCTCCCACCTGACGTTCTGTTTGCTGTTGCAGCCCCCCCTCAAACAGCCGCAAAAAGGTTCGAGGCCTTCCGAGAGATTTGCGCAGAACTTGAAGAGCAGGACATCAGGCTGATTGGCAAAGAGGACGAGGCTTCCATCGTTGCGTTTGCTGAGGCGTGACTGACCTTCGGTTTCCTGAATCATGCGGCGGCTGCCTTCGCTGGCAGATGCGCTCTCAGGACGTACGAGAGGTCAAACGTCCGGGCCTGTCCCAGGAATTCCCCTCTCCCCTCTCTATGGGGGGGCGGGTGCTCCCCGATGAAATGGGGCATGAGGCACTGGTGGTAACGGCGCTGCAATTGGACATGAAGCCCAGAGACCTGCGTTCATGGTGGCCGCTGGCGTTTCTGAACGCTGTGGCGCTCGCCCTCACTAAAATCTCTCCATGACCGACCACAAGACCATCGCCACCCACAGTGGCAGCTTCCACGCCGACGACGTTTTTGGCGTGGGCGTGCTCATGGGGGTGCATCCCTCGCACACCCTGATCCGCACCCGCAAGAACGAACAGATCGAGGCCGCCGATTTCGCGGTCGACGTGGGGGGCCAGTGGGATGCCGCCCGGGGCCGTTTCGACCACCACCAGCGCGGCTTTGACGGGGCCCGCCCGGCCCGCGTGGTGGATGGCGAGAGCCAGCCCGGTGTGGGCTATGCCAGCGCCGGCCTGGTATGGGCAGCGCATGGTGCCGACTACGTGCGCGCCCTGGCGCAGGCTCAGGGCCATGCGTTGGACGACGCCGGGGTGGCCGAGGTGGTGCGTTCGATCGACGCCTCGCTGGTGCAGTACCTCGACATCGTGGACACCGGCCAGGGCGATGTGGCGCCCGGCATCTTCGGCCTGTCGGCGCTGATCTCGCAGCTCAACACCCACTGGATGGACGAGCAGGGCCTGACGCAGGACACCAAGGCCGCCCTGCAGGAGACCCGCTTCCGGGAGGCGATCGCCATCACCCGCCGCTTTCTGGACCATGCCATCGTGCGCAAGATCTCGCAGCTGCGCGCCAAGGAAACCGTGCGCCGGGCCCCACGCCTGCTCGACGGGCGCGTGCTGCAGCTGCGCGAGGGCGGCATGCCCTGGACCCACGTGGTGCTCGAAGAAATGCCTGAGGTGCTGCTGGTGATCTACCCCGACTCGGACGGCGACCAGTACCAGATCAAGACCGTGCCGGTCGAGGCCGGTTCGTTCACCGCCAAGATGGACCTGCCCGAGGCCTGGGCCGGCCTGCGCGAGCAGGAGATGGCGGCCGTCACCGGTGTGGCCGACAGCGTGTTCTGTCACATGAACCTGTTCATTGCCGGCGCCCGCAGCCAGGCCGGCGCCGTGCGCCTGGCCGAGCTGGCCCTGCAATCCGCGGGCCGCTGAAGCCCCAGCCAGGGTGGGCAGTTTTCCCTGCAAACCCTGAACAACGCTGTGGATAAACCGTGCCCAGGGGGCTGAAAGCCAGGGCAAGTGCTTGATTCACAAGGGCTTGTGTTGCGCTGCTCAATTGTTGGGCAATTGCTGGCGCTGGGCATGTTGAGGGGGCTTGGAGGCTCGATTCTCTGAAATTATCTTGGTTTGGATAAATTATCTGGAGCGAGATAAAAAGGGATAAAACAGGGCTCCTGGCATCTTGTGAATGTGACGCGTGAGCCAAGCCAGGGCGTGCGCCCGTTCTATGATCCAAGGCGTCGGTTCACCGCTGCTGTCTTGGCTCACCTGAGTCGGGCGCCAAGGGGGGCCGACATCGGCCTCAACCCAAGCATCTGCATCGCCATGTCGCAAACCTTCGCCCAGGACATCTACACCGAGCCCACCAACCTTGACTTCAACACGCTGGCCAACCTGGGCCCGCTGGCCCCCATGGCCGGGGTGTGGGAGGGCGAGCGTGGGCTGGATGTCAAACCCAAGGCCGATGGCCCGCGCAAACAGGCCTATGTCGAGCGCATCGATCTGCAACCCATCGACCCCCAGACCAATGGCCCGCAGCTTTTCTACGGCCTGCGCTACCACGTGCACGTGGTCAAGCCCGGCCAGACCAAGACCTACCACGATCAGGTCGGCTACTGGCTGTGGGAGCCCGCCACCGGCACGGTGATCCAGACCCTGGCCATCCCGCGCGGCCAGATCGCCATGGCCGTGGGCCAGGCCGCCCCCGATGCCAAGCGCTTCGAGCTGGTCTCCACCCTGGGCGACACGCACGCCAACATCAGCTCCAACCCGTTTCTGGACCACGCCTTCAAGACGGTGGAGTACCGCATCGAGGTCACCATCCACCCCGACGGCAGCTGGGGCTACAGCGAAGACACGGTGATGATGATCCGGGGCCAGACCGAACCCTTCCACCACACCGATCGCAACCACCTGTTCAAGGTGGCCGAGCCGACGCCCAACCCGATGGCCTTGCCGGCCTGATCTGGCTGATCTGGCTGATCGGCCTGTTGACGCGTCAGCTCGGAACCCGACTGCTGCTTTCAAGGAGCCCAGTGCATGACCCAGCCCATTCCAGACCCCACGCCTGCACCGGTCCATGAGGCCGCCCAACAGGGTTTTTCGCACGCTGCCCAGGCTTACGCCCAAGGCCGCCCCGACTACCCGGCGGAGTTGCTGCCCTGGCTGCAGCAGGCGCTGGGCCTGGCCCCGGGGCGCCAGGTGCTGGACCTGGGCGCGGGCACCGGCAAGTTCACCCGGCTGCTGGCCCGCACGGGCGCGCAGGTGACGGCGGTCGAGCCAGTGGTCGAAATGCGGGCCCAGTTGGCGGCAGCCCTGCCGGGGGTGCCTGTGCTGGGCGGCACGGCCGAGGCCTTGCCTCTGCCAGACGCCTCGGTGGACGCCGTGGTGTGCGCGCAGGCCTTCCACTGGTTTGCCAACGAGGCCGCGTTGCAAGAGATCCACCGCGTGCTGCGCCCCGGCGGCTGTCTGGGCCTGGTCTGGAACGTGCGCGATGAATCGGTCGACTGGGTGGCCCGGCTGACCGCGCTGATCACCCCGCACGAGGGCGATGCGCCGCGCTTTTACAAGGGCGATTGGCGTCGGCCGTTCACCGGCCGCTGGTTTGGGCCACTGGCGCTGAGCCGTTTCAGCTACCAGCATGTGGGCCCACCGGCCCAGGTGATCGTCGACCGCTTCATGTCGGTCAGCTTCATTGCCGCGCTGCCACCCGCCGCACAGGCCGAGGTGCGCCAGCAATTGCAAGACCTGGTCGCTCAGCACCCGGCCCTGCGCGGCCAGAGCACCGTGGCCTTTCCCTACCAGACCGAGGCCTACCTGGCCCGCCGGCTCTGACACGGCGCAGCGCTGGACCTGCTCAGGCCGGCTGGCTGGCCGCCAGTTCGGCCTTGATCCAGCGGCAAAACGCCCGGGCCGGGTCGGGCTGGGTGCTGCGCGGGTGGATGAAGGCCAGGTAGCTGCCCTCGCCGCGCACACGCTCCAGCGGCAGTTCGGCCAGCAGGCCCTGCTGCAGGTGGCTGGCCACCAGAAACGAAGGCGCCACCAGCACCCCGGCGCCGCTCAAGGCCGCCGCGATGGCCAGAAAATAATGGTCGAAGCCGGCCTGGATGTGCAGAGCCACCGCCCCCGTGCCCTGCTGGCGCGACCATTGGGCCAGCACATCGGGGCGTGATCTGGCCACCAGCAGGGGCCAGCCCTGCACCGGTGTGTGCTGCCAGCGGCGCAGCTGATCGGGTGTGGCCACGGCCACCAGCTCTTCGTGCGCCAGGTGCCACTGCTCGGCATGGCCCAGGTTCAGATCGCGCGTCACCAGCACATCAAAGGCATCGTCGGCCTGTGGCATCGCCAGCGAGGTGGTCAGCTCGACGGTCACCTGGTGCGCCTCCTGAAAGCGCGACAGCGCCGGGATCAGCACCGCCATGGCCAGCGAAGGCAATGAGGTGCGCACCTGCAGCACCGAAGGCCCGGCCGTGCGGCTGCGCAGTTGCTAGCTGGTCAGCTCGATCGTGGCCATGGCGTCCTGCACCGTGTCGAAGTAAAGGCGCCCCGCATCTGTCAGGTTCAGGCCGGCACCGCTGCGGCGGAACAGGGGCTGGCCCAGCCAGGCCTCCAGCGTGGCCACATGCCGGCTGACGCCGCTTTGCGTCAGGCCCAGGTGCTGGCCGGTGCGTTTGAAGCTGCCCCAGCGGGCGGCCTCGACAAACACCCGCACGGCGTTCAGTGGCACCTGCTCGGGGCGCCCTGGGCGGGGCATGGCGGCGGTGGCTGGGGCTGCTGTGGCGGTGGGCCCGTGATCGGGGCCTTGGGGGGTATCTGATTCACTCATGGCTGTGCAGCATTTTCCTCAATCCGGCCCGCCCTGTGGCGCGTTGAGGCGGCATCATGCCCGGCATGGTTTCCATCGCCTCGCCAAACGCTGCCTCTGACAAGCCTGTGTCTGAGGGGGCCAAGTCCACTCCCACGTCCACCCCCGTGGCAGCCCGCCGCACCCTGCTGGCCGCCAGCGTGGCCCATGCCGTGCACGACGGCATGACCGATCTGATCTACGTGCTGTTGCCGCTCTGGCAGAGCCAGTTTGGCCTGTCCCTGGCCTTCACCGGGGCCTTGCGTGGCTTGTACGCCGCCTGCATGGCAGGCTTTCAGGTACCGGCCACGCGCCTGGCGCAGCGCTGGGGCCGGCCCGCGCTGTTGGTGGGAGGCACCGTGCTGGTGGCCCTGGCCTACCTGGTGGCCGGCCTCAGTGGTGCGCTGCCGGTGGTGTGTGGCGCGCTCTTGCTGGGGGGGCTGGGCGCCAGCACCCAACACCCCCTGGCCTCGGCCCTGGTGGCCGATGCCTATGCCGGCCACCGGGTGCAGGCCCGGCGTGCGCTGGCCAGCTACAACTTTGCCGGCGACCTGGGCAAGACGGCCGTGCCGGCCCTCGTGGGGGCCTTGCTGATGTGGCTGAGCTGGCAGCACAGCCTGATCGCCGTGGGCCTGCTGGGGCTGGGGGCGGCCGCCGGCCTGGCCTGGCTGCTGCGCGCACCGCCGCCGCAGGGCGTGGCGGCCGATGGCGGGCCGGCCCAGCCGGCACCGCAGCCGCAGCAGGCCTCGGTGCCGCCCCCCACCTGGGGCTTCGCGGCTCTGGCCGCCACCGGGGTGGTGGACAGCGGCACGCGCATGGGCTTTCTGACCTTCCTGCCCTTTGTGTTGTCGGCCAAGGGGGCCGGGGCAGCCGGCACCGGCCTGGCGCTGGGCCTGCTGTTTGTGGGCGGTGCCCTGGGCAAGCTGCTGTGTGCGGTGCTGGAGCGCCACCTGGGCCTGCTGCGCACGGTGTGGCTCACCGAAGGCGCCACGGCCTTGTGCATCGTGGGCACGTTGCTGCTGCCCTGGTGGGGGGCGCTGGCCCTGATGCCCCTGCTGGGCCTGATGCTCAATGGCACCTCTTCGGTGTTGTATGGCTGTGTGCCCGATCTGGTGGCGCCCGAGCGGCGTGACCGCGCCTTTGCCCTTTACTACACCGCCACCATCGGGGCCGGGGCCGTCGCGCCCAGCCTGTTCGGCTGGCTGGGCGATCAGCTGGGCGTGGCCCAGGCCATGCAGGCGGTGGCCGCCTTTGTGCTGCTCACACTGCCCTTGACGTGGATGGTCCGGCAGGCGCTGGCCGGGCAGCGCACGGCCTGAGGCGAACAGGCCCGGAGGGCTCAGTCCTTGGCGCCGGGCGCCGCCTTGGGCTGCCAGCCGGCCAGCTGCCGGCGCCAGCGGCCCAGGGCGCTGTCGGGCTGGGCATCGGCCGCACGGCCCGAAGCCATCACCAACTGATCCAGCAACGCCTGCTGCTCGGCATTGGGCGCCTCCGGAAAATTGGGCACCACCTTCACGATGTAGTCGCCACGCGGGCCGTTGGGCCGCTCCGGAAAGCCCTGCCCGCGCAGGCGGTACACCAGGGCATCGCGGTTCAGTCGCATGTGCTGCAAGCCCTCGGGGGCAGGCACCTCCACCCATTGGTTGGCGGCCCAGGCGTAGCCACACACCGGGATCTCGCAGCGCAGTTGGCCGTCTTCCAGCACAAAGAAGGGGTGGGGCTCGATGTCGAGGTGCAGCTCCAGCCCCAGCTCGATGCCGTCGTGCAGTGTGCCGGGCACGCTGAGTTCGTCGCCGGCGCGCACACCCGGTGGAATGCGCACATGGCGGCGGTAGCTGACTGAGCGCTGGCCCGTGCCCTCACAGGGCTCGCAGCGCTCGCGCTGGCGGCCGTCGCCTGTGCAATCGGGGCAGGTTTCCTGGGTCCACAGCCAGCCAAAAAGCGCTGCCTTGGCGCGCGTGCCTTTGCCCTGGCAGCCCGGGCAGGCGCTGGCCAGCACCCGGTGGCCCTGGGCCTGGCAGGCCGGGCAGGCGTGGGTGAAGCGCCCGCGCAGGGTGCGCACACAGCCCAGTGTGGCTTCTTCGATGGACAGGCTCACCTGGCGCACCGTCACCTCGCGCGCTGAATGGGGCGGCGGGGGCGGGGGCGGTGCCGCCTTGTCGGCGGCGGGTCTGGCGGCGGGCTTGGCCGTGGGCTTGGGGGCTGGCCTGGCAGCGGGGGGCGCCTCGGGCTCTTCGTCACGCAGGCCGCGCAGGTGGTGGTAGGCCTTGTTGATGCGCTGGGTGCGGCTGGCCGCGTCGCGGCTGGGGTTGCGGTCGGGGTGCCAGCGCGACACCAGGCGGCGCCAGGCGGCTTTCAGCTGTTCATCGCTGGCAGTGGGGGGCAGGCCCAGTTCGCGGTAGGCCTCGTGCTTGTCCATGGGGGTGTGTTTCTTGGCGTGGCGTGCCGGCCAACGGGGCAGGTGCCCGCGGGCGCTGGGGCCAGGGGCGCATCGTAGCAGGCCGCCGGTGCGCTGCCGGCGCAGACTGTGAAAGAACGTCAGCCTGGTGCCGCGGCCCGCTGGGGGCGGCGTCTGCAGCCCTGACAAATAGATACATCTGCCCTCAGCCCGCAAAGCCCTGCAGCACGTTGACCACGTTGATGCCGACCTCGGCCACGGCGTAGCCGCCTTCCATCACAAACACCGTGGGCAGACCCGCCGCCGCGAGGGTGGCCCCCACCTGCAGGTAGTCGGCACTGGCCAGCTTGAACTGCGAGATCGGGTCACCCTCGAAGGTGTCCACCCCCAGCGACACCACCAGTGCCTCGGCCCCGAAGCGGACAATGGTGTCCAGCCCCTGCTGCAGGGCGGCCCGCCAGGTGGCGAAGTCGCTGCCGGTGGGCAGGGGCAGGTTCAGGTTGCAGCCCTGCCCGGCACCTTCACCGGTTTCGTCGGCATAGCCCAGGTAGAAGGGGTATTCGGTGCGGGGGTCGCCATGTACCGACACCGTCAGCACATCACCGCGCTCATAGAAGATGGTCTGGGTGCCGTTGCCGTGGTGGTAGTCGATGTCCAGCACGGCCACGCGGCGGGCGCCCGCATCGCGCAGCGTCTGGGCGGCCACGGCGGCGTTGTTGATGAAGCAGTAACCACCAAAGAAGTCGGGCCCGGCATGGTGGCCGGGCGGGCGGGTGAGGGCCATGGCAGCCCGCGATTCGGGCGCTGGCCCACTCACGGCCTGCGCGGCTTCGATGGCGCAGCGCGCACCGGCCAGGGCCGCCGTCCAGGTGCCCGCGGTGATGGGGCTGCCCGAATCAAACGAGAAACGCCCCAGGCGGGCCGTGAAATTGGTGCTGGGAGCCTCATGCCTGAAGCCCCGCACTGGCCAGATCGAGGGCAGGATGTCCAGCTCGGCGTTGGCCGGGTTCAGGGCCACCCAGTCGTCCCAGGCCTGGGCCAGAAAATCGAGGTAGGGCGCGCTGTGCACGCGGTGCAGCGGGGCCAGATCGGGCTCGCCGGGCTGGCGCAGCGCGCCCACGGGGCGGCGCTGCAGCTCGCTCAGCACATAGTCGAGGCGACTGGGGTTTTCGTGGCAGGGCACCAGGCGGCCCCGGAACATTTCCTGGCGGCCATTGTGCAGGTGGTGCTGGGGGTTGTGGAAGATGATCATGCGGGCGCCGGCAGGCTCAATACAGAACAGAAGTCAGGAGTTTAGCCACTGGCGCGGGCGCGGGGGGCCGCGCCCCGGGCCTCAATCAGCCTTGATCCCGGCGCTTTTCACGATCTGCGCATAGCGGGTGTACTCGGTGCTCACCTGCTGGGTGAAGGCCTGCTGCGACAGGCTCACGGCATCGATGCCCTGGGCTGCCAGTTCCTTGCGGGCGGCGGGGCTGCGCAGGATGCGGTTGACCTCGCTGGCCAGCGGGTCCAGCACCGCCTGCGGTGTGCCGGCCGGGGCAAACAGGCCGAACCAGGTGCCGGCCCGAAAGCCTGCATAGCTTTCGGCCACGGTGGGCACCTCGGGCAGCAGGGCGTTGCGCTGTTCACCTGAGGTGGCCAGGGCCACCACGCGGCCGCTGCGGATGTGGGGCAGGGCCGGCCCAATGGCGATGAACATCAGGTCCACCTGGCCGGCAATCACGTCTTGCAGGCCCAGCGGACCGCCGCGGTAGGGAATGTGGGTGGCAAAAATGCCGGCACGTTGCTTGAGCATTTCCATCGCAAACTGCAGCGCACTGCCATTGCCGGCCGAGGCGTAGTTGAACCGGCCCGGCTGGGCCTTGGCGGCGCGCACAAAATCGCCCACGCTGCGCAGGCCGGCCTTGGGGTGGGCCACCAGCACAAAGTCGATCTGGCCCAGTGGCACCACGGGCAGCAGATCGCGCCGGGCGTCGTAGGGCAGGTTTTTTTGCAGGTTGGGCAAGAGGGTGATCGGCCCGTCGCCCCCCACCAGCAGGTTGTACCCGTCGGGTGCGGCCTTGGCCAGGGCATCGGCGGCCAGCACGCCGGCCGCACCGGTGCGGTTGTCCACCACCACGCTCTGGCCCCAGCTCTCGCTCAGACGGCTGCCCACGTAGCGCGCCAGCACATCGGGGGCGCTGCCCGGGGTGTTGTGCACGGTCAGGTGCACTGGGCGGTTCGGGTAGCCCTGGGCGGCAACGCCGGCGCACAGGCCCATGCCCGCGAGCATCAGCAGGGACAGGCGGGCAGCGGCCCAAGAGGCGGGTTTGAATGGCATGGTGCAGTCGATGATCGGCGGGCGGTGGGGCGCCCGATTCTGCAGGCTGCATCAAGAGGATCTAACCATTCATTTTTCATATGCTTAGATGTCCAACTGCCCAGCAGGTCGCATGCCGACAGCCCAGTCAGGCCGCCAAGGCCGATACGCCGGCGGCAGCTACCCGAGAACACCCGTTCGCGTGCCAACGTGTTGTGTTCAATGCCTTTTCAAACAAGGCATGGCAGGCTGCGGGCGGGCAGGGTTTTGTATTCGCTGGCCGGATGGGAAACCCCGGCATTCGAGGCCTGGTCGTACATCCTGTCGGGTCTCTTGAGGGTGCTCAGCCCTGCTGTGGTTCAGTCGTCGTCCGAGGCAGACCTGGACGGTCTGTTCTGTGGGCCCTTCCTGTGCAGGCTTGATCGGCTATCCAAATCAAATGGGCTGACCGAGATCATGTCATAACAATCATTTGAATATAAATAATAATTTAAATGATTATTTCGTGTGAATGTGGAATTTCCGCCATGATCCCTCAATCAATTGAAAACGCTTCAGAAACTCAGGAATAAGCCGAATAAGGGGGAGCGTTTTTGATAATTCATGCACAAATCAATCTTTGCCGCGATGCCCAGGCCTACCGTGCTGGGAATGTTGCGATGGGGGCAGCCGGCATTTGGGGTCCTGATCATGGCCACCATGTGGCTTCTCGGTTGGACCTATCTTCAACAGGATCAGCAGCGGACCGAAGCAGAGGCCTATCGGCGTTCCGAGGCCTCCACGCAGGCCTATGAGTCGTACATCCTGCGGTCCTTGCAGCAGATCGACCAATTGGCCGAGTTCGTGGCCGGCAACGCCCAACTGACCCGGTCGGATGACTCACTCACCACCCTGCTGCAGCAGGCCTTGCGGCACCAGCCCAGCCTGGGCAGCCTGTATGTGACCAATGAAGCCGGCGATGTGGTGGCCGCAGCCCTGAGCAAGGGCAGGGTGACGGCCGCGGGTTCGGCAGCCGACCGTCTGTATTTTCAGGTTCACAAAGAGCGGCGTGTCCAGGGCCTGTATGTCGGCCAGCCGGCCATTGGCCGCGTCAGCCGCCGTTGGGTGATTCATCTGAGCCGGGCGCGTTTCCATGCCGATGGTTCGTTTGCAGGCGTGGTGGTGGCCACCGTCAACCCCGAATACCTGGTGGATTTCTACAACGAGGCCCAATTCGGCCAGCGGGGGCTGGTCAGTGTGACGGGCATCGACCAGGTCTTGCGGGCCCGGCGCAGCGGCGCGGCCCTCCAGTTTGGCGACCATGGCGGTCAGACGGCTTTGGCGCGGCAGATCGAGAAAGCACCCAAGGGCGGATTTCTGGCGCAAAGCCACGTCGATGGGGTGTCGCGATTCATCTCGTATCGGGTGGTGCCGCAATACCAACTTGTGGTTTACACAGGATTGGCCTACGACGAGGTGTTTGCCCAGCACCAGATCAGAAGCGAGCGCCTGATCGAGGCTCTGAGTGTGGCCACCTTGTTCATCTGCCTGGCCACCGCAGGCCTGACTTGGCTGGTGATCCGGCTCGATCAGTCCCGCCGCCGCGCCAGCCTGGCCGAGGACAGGTTCCAGGCCGCGGCACACGCCCAGCTCGACCCTTTCATGATGCTGGCGGCGATCCGGCTTGCCGACGGCACCTTGACCGGCTTTCGCTGTGATCTGGCCAACCCCCGGGCCCAGCAATGGATGGGCCGCAAACCGGGCAGCCTGGTCGGCCAGGTGGTGGAGCCGCTGGTGCCCGCCGTGCTGCGGCCGCACCTGGGCCGGCTGTATGCGCAGGCGCTCAGCACCCGCACCGCCATGGAAGACGAGTTTTCGTGGCAAGCCCCGCAAGGCGATGTCCGGCGCGTGGTGCAGCAGATCGTACCGGTGGGCGATGGTCTGGCCATCACCCTGCGCGATGTCACCCAGGCCCACGCCCGGGAGCAGTTGCTGCAGGAGCAGCGTGCCGCGCTCGAAAAGAGCGAGCGGCAACTGCTGGCCATCACCAACAACGTGCCCGCACTGATTGCCTGCGTCGACCTCGATCTGGTCATCACCTTTGTCAACGACACCTACCAGCACTGGTATGGCCCGGATGCGACGCCGCCTCTGGGCCGGGCGCTGGCGGCGCACTGGGGCCCGGCCCTGTGCGCGCAACGTCTGCCCTATGTCGAGCGCGCGCTCGATGGCGAGCGTGTCGAGTTCCTGGCCACCTCCGAAACCACCAGCGGCCTGCGCACCCTGCAGAACATCTACATCCCTGACTGGAGCGGTGACAGCGTGGTGCAGGGCGTGTACCTGCTCAGCTTTGACATCACTGACTTCAAGCGCACCGAGGCCGAGCTGTCGCGCCTGCTGTACCAGGACGCCCTGACCGGGCTGGACAACCGGCTGCGGCTCAACGAGGCCTTGCCCCAGGCCATGGCCCGTGCACGGCGCTCGGGCAA
>Ga0209913_1000601_pt1 | contig 28590 bp, 25 predicted proteins | sample PersoiDNA2013203_FD_185805 | JGI IMG/M metagenome (GOLD analysis project Ga0209913, IMG submission 185805) | Permafrost soil microbial communities from the Arctic, to analyse light accelerated degradation of dissolved organic matter (DOM) -... | ecosystem: Environmental > Terrestrial > Soil >... | reverse complement strand
GTGAACTCCTTGTCCACGCATTCGGCCAGTGAGCCATGCCACTCTGCTTCGCCACGCGTGAGGTTTTCCCAGACTTCGGTCGGATGGTCGGGCTGCACGCCGTTTTCCAGCAGATAAGCCGCGATATGGCGCGGCATGAAGGAGCGCGCCGCATCCCACGGACACGGTATCACAATCGCATTGCGGCCGTCATTGAGCACATGCACAAGATGCCGCTTGAACGGCGTCAGGTCGCCGCGGCGATGGAAGGTGATAAAAGTTGTTTCGTCGAAACAAACCTTCGCGCGCGATGCCAGAATTTGCGCGGAGGAAATACCGGGCAACGTCTCGACCGGATGGCCGCAAGCGCGTTCGACGCGTTCCAGATACTGGAAGCCGCTGAAATGGATGTCGCCCATGAACACCACTACGCAGCGCTTGCCGGCGTGATGTGCAGCCGCGACCAGATCGAGCTGGGCGACCTGATCGCGATAGTTCATGAGGATGACTTCCGCCGTCGGCGGGATAATGCTTTGCACGACATTGACGACGGCGTCGAAGCCCGCCACCACGTCGGCATTGCGGATCAACTCGGCGCCGCGTTGCGTGAGGTAACCGATATCGCCGGGACCTGCTCCGATGCAGATGATCATATGTTGTTCCTTGATTAATTCTCTAATGAGTCATACGGGCGCGAATCGTCAGCGCCAGATTGTCAGCCGTTAATTCGTCCAGCGTCATGCATTCCGCACCGAGCGCCTGTGCCAGTTGTGCAGCGCGGCCCAGACGGACGTAGCCGGTTTCGGTATCGAGCACCAGCGCAGGCGTGCCGCGTGCGGCCAGTTGCTCGGCCAGCGCCAGCGTCTCGCGCCAGGGATCACCGCCGTTTTCCAGCGCGACGTTGCCTTTGCCGTCGCTGAGCAGCACCAGCAATGGCGGCGCTGTCCCGTTGGATTGGTCCAGCGTCTGCAAGGCCAGTTGCAAGGCATGCGGCAGCGGCGTGCGACCGCCAGTCGGCAATTCGCGCAAACCTTGCTCGGCGAGATCGACGCTGCGTGTCGGCGCCAGCAACAAGGAAGCTTTGTCACCACGAAAACCGATCACCGCAACCTGGTCGCGGCGTTGATAGACATCCGTCAGCAAAGCCAGCACGGCCCCCTTCACTGCCTCCATGCGCCGTTGAGCGGCCATCGAACCGGAAGCGTCGACCACGAACAGGATCAGGTTGGCGTTCTTGCCGGCTTTGACCTTGCCGTGCAAATCGCTTGCCTGCAATTGCACCGCGCCCTCTTGTACGCCTTCGGCGGCGCTGCGCAAGACCGCTGAACGCAGCGTTGCACCGACCGCGAGGCTGGCAGGATTGCTGTCCGGTACGGCGCGGATCATGCGGCCGCGCGTTGCATCCGCGGAATCGCTGCGGCGACCGGCGAGCGTGGCGACATTGTTCACCGGCGCATCGACTTTGAGCTGGCGAGCGTTGCCGACAGCGGCGGCAGCGAATACTTGCTGGCTGTCGCCACTATCCGATGGCTTCTCTGATTGATTTTCTGATTCAGCATCACTATCAGAAGAAGAGTCCGATTGATCCTGTCCATTGCCGCCTTGCTGCTGCGGAGCCTGCATTGCTTCCTGCATCAGATCATCGAGCTTGTCCTGATCCAGGCCGGGCTGCTCGAACGGCTTGCGACGACGGCGATGCGGCAAGACCAGTTCAGCCGCCGCACGTACGTCGTCAGGAGTCACCTGCAAACGGCCGTCCAACGCCGCAAAAGCACGCGCGGTCTTGTGCATGACGATATCGGCGCGCAGACTGGCGACTTCGAATTCGCAGCACAAATGGCTGATCAGATCGAGCAAGGCGTCACTCAAGACGACTTGCGGCAACAAAGCCTGTGCGGCGGCAATACGTGTGCGCAAGACATCCTGCTCGTCATTCCATTGCGCGGCATAGGCAAGCGGATCGGCTTCGTAGGCAAGACGACGGCGTACAACCTCAGCGCGCAAGGTTTTGTCGCGTGGCGCAACGACTTCCACCATGAGACCGAAACGATCCAGCAATTGCGGACGCAGGTCGCCCTCTTCCAGATTCATCGTGCCGATCAGCGTGAAGCGCGCCGGATGCGAGACCGACAGACCTTCACGCTGGACAGAATTGACGCCCATCGCCGCGACGTCGAGCAGCACGTCGACCAGATGATCCGGCAAGAGATTGACTTCGTCGATGTACAGAATGCCGCGATGCGCGGTAGCCAGCAGGCCAGGTTGCAAGGCGTTATTCTCGCCCTTCAAGGCACGTTGCAGATCGAGTGTGCCGAGCACGCGGTCTTCTGTCGCACCCAGCGGCAAGGTGACAAAAGGCACTGTTGCGGAAACCGTCTTGGCGTCGCCCTGGCAGACCGCGCACTGCTCGGCAGGCTGCCCCGGCAGGCAATTGAAGGCGCAGCCGGCAACACGTTCAATGGGAGGCAACACCGCCGTCAATGCGCGTGCAGCGGTACTCTTGGCGGTGCCTTTGTCGCCGCGGATAAGGACGCCGCCCAGCGTGGTATCGACTGCGCACAGCAGCAAAGCATTCTTCAGCTGCGGCTGGCCGACGATGGCGGAGAATGGAAATAACGGTGGAAACAGAGGAACACTCATATCAGACTCCGCGCGGGGTTTCGCCACGCGCCTCCAGCAAGGTTTCACTCTTGAGATAAAGCTGGCGCAAGTCTTCCAGCGTCTGTGCCTGCGGTTCGGCCCACATGCCGCGGCTTGCCGCTTCCAGCAGGCGTTCGGCGATGGCGTTCTGCGCCCAGGGATTGGCTTCTTCGAGGAAGCGCTGCATACCGGGATCGAAGGCGTAGGTCTGCGCCAATTGTTCGTACATCCAGTCGTCCATGACTTGCGCCGTGGCGTCGTAGCCGAACAGATAATCGACCGTCGCCGTCAGCTCCAGCCCGCCCTTGTAACCATGGCGCTGGATGCTGTCGAGCCACTTCGGATTGACGACGCGCGAGCGGAACACGCGCAAGGTTTCCTGCTTCAGATCGCGGACCTGCGCGCGCGCCGGGTCATGGCTGTCGCCGAAATAATGGCGCGGCTGCTGGCCGGTCAGCGCGCGAATGGTCGCAATCATGCCGCCGTGATATTGCAGGTAATCGTCGCTGTCGAAGATGTCGTGTTCGCGGTTGTCCTGGTTATGCAAGGCCACCTGCACGCCAGACAGACGAGTGCGGAAGGCGTCGCGCTGGTCGCTGCCCTGCTTGTCGCCCAGCTTGCGCGCATAGGCGTAGCCGCCCCAGTTGATGTAAGCCTCGGCAAAATCGGCATCGGCTTGCCAGTTCTTTTCCTGAATCAGGGGCAGGATGCCGGCACCGTAGCTGCCCGGCTTGGCGCCGAAGATGCGATAGGAGGCACGCTCCTCTGCTTCGTCTTTGTCCAGGCCCTTGCCGATCCATTCGCCCAGCTCTTGCAGATAATGCTTGCGTACGAAATTCTGATCGAGCGGCTCATCCAGTGCGATGACGGCATTGACGGCGTCGTCGATCAGATCGATCAGTTGCGGGAAGGCGTCGCGGAAAAATCCGCTGATGCGCGTAGTGACGTCGATGCGCGGGCGTTGCAACTCTTGCAGCGATACCACTTCGATGCCGGAGACCTGGCGATTGCCCGGACGCCACACCGGACGCACGCCGAGCAGGCACAGAATCTGCGCCACGTCGTCGCCGTGCGTGCGCATGGCGCTGGTGCCCCAGATGCTGATGGCGACGCTCTCCGGATACGCGCCGGTTTCGCGCAGATGGCGCTCCAGCACTTCGCGTGCCAGTTGCTGGCCGACGCGCCATGCCGATTGCGACGGCACGCTGCGCGGATCGACAGAATAGAAATTGCGGCCGGTCGGCAGGATATGCGCCATGCCGCGTGTCGGCGAGCCGCTTGGGCCGGCCGGCACGTAACCTCCTGCGAGACCGAGCAAGAGATTGCCGATCTCGTCACCGGCGCGATGCAGGTTGGGCAAGAGCTGGCGGCAGGTGAAATCGAGGACGCGGCGCAGAGATGCGAATTTATCAGTTGAGTCCGTCGCAGGTTTTGCGATGGTAACTGGCGGCGCCACGGCCAAAGGCTTGGCGCGCACCTGCATCTTCATCTGCCCCAGCATGCTGCCGGGCTGGCGTACGGATGCCGTTTGCATGCGCGGCTTGGCTATGCTCAGGTCGCCGAACATCGATTGCAGGATGCCGTCGATGGCGTCGGCCTTGTAGCCGCAATCTTGCAGCGTCTGCATCAAGCGCACGCACAAGGAATCGATGGCTTCGATGGCGTCGGCACGCGTCACCACGGCACGGCCTGCGATGCGGGCCAGGGCGCTGTCGACGTTGAGACGCCGGCCTTTGTTCTCCAGCAGCATGTCGAGCTTGAGCCCGAACAGGCGCGCCATTTCTTCCTGTAGCCCGGGGATGTCCTGGTTCGGCAGGCGCGTCAGCGAGACCAGCATGTCGGGCATCTGCGTCTCATCAGGCGCGCGGCCGAGAATATGCAGGCCGTCGCGGATCTGCGCCGCACCGAGTTCGCACAGGTAACCGTCGAGGTCTTCGATCAGATGGGCAACGTCGGAGCCGCCCATGCCGCTGAGCGCTTCGGGCAGTTCGCCATCGTGGCTGTGGTCGTGCGGATGATCGTGATCATGGTGGTCATGATCGTGGTCGTGTCCATGTGCATGTCCGTGATGATGGTGATGGCCGTGTTCGTCATCGTGGTCGTGATCGTGATGGAGCAGCTTCATCTGCAGATCGCTGTCGAGATTGGTCTGTTTGACCAGCTCCCAGATCTGCTGCTGCAGCAGCGGCAGCTTGGATGGATCCAGCACTTCCACTTGATAGTACTCATCCACCAGCTGCGTCAGCTGCGCCAGCGCGCCGTAGCTATCGGCAGTGGTCATAGGCGGCGTCAGATGATCGACCACGACCGCGTGGCCCCGACGTTTTGCCTGGGAGCCTTCGCCCGGATCGTTGATGATGAAGGGATAGAACAGCGGCATGTCGCCCAGCAGCGCATCGGGGAAGCAGTTCTCCGACAGGCCGACGCCCTTGCCCGGCAGCCATTCCAGCGTGCCGTGCTTGCCGACGTGGACGATGGCATCCGCGCCCCACTCGTCGCTGAGCCAGCGATACAGGCCGTAGTAGTGATGCGTGGGCGGCAAGTCGGGCTGGTGATAAATCGCATCCGGATCCATGCCGTAACCGCGCGGCGGTTGCAAGGCGACGAAGGCATTGCCCAACTCGACGCCGGCGAATGCCAGGTGGTTATCGTGCACATAGGCGACGCCGGGCGCGGCGCCCCATTGTGCTTCTATTTTCTGCTGCAGCACTTCGGGCAGTTCCGCGAACCATTCGGCGTAACGCTCCGCCGACACGCGACCGACGGCGTGCTGCAACTGCTCGCTGGTCAGATAGGTGTTGTCGTAGGAGCAGCGATCAACCAGTGTGTGGATCAGTGCGCTGCCGCTCTCGGGCAGATCACCGATGGCGTAACCGGCATCGCGCATCGATTCCAGAATGCGCATCAATGAGGCCGGGGCGTCCAAGCCGACGGCATTGCCGATCTGGGAAGCCTTGCTGTTGGAATTGGTGAAGATGAAAGCGATACGTTTGTCGGCGTTGTTCAGTGCGCGCAGACGCGCAAAACGCGCTGCCAGCCCAGCGATGCGTTCGACACGGTCGGCCACCGGATGAAACTCCACCACGTCGCCGGACAATCCCGCCGCCTGCGCCTTGAACGACAACGGCACGCTGATGATGCGGCCGTCGAACTCGGGCAGCACCACGTTCATGGCGGCGTCGAGCGGGTTCATGCCGCGTGTGGAGATTTCCCACTGGTCCTGCGTCATGCCGCTGGTAATGGCTTGCAGCACGGGCACGTTGAGTTTTTCCAGCACGGAGACTGACCAGCCGGCGGGTGTCGGGCCGCCCGGCGTGATCTCACCCATGGCAAAGGATGTGGTGTTGATCAGGACATCTACGTGTGCGCCCTCTTCGCTGGCGAAATAACTCAGCGCCGCCGGGAGATCCGAACCTGCCGCCGAGGTGCGCAGCGACGCCGTGAAGATCGGCAGCACATCCATGCCGCGCTGCTCCAACGCCGTCACCAGCGCGTCAACGAAACGCGTATTACCGCTCATCCAGTGGGCGCGATAGAAAATGATGCCGACTGCCGGCTTGCGGCGTCCTGCGACGTCGATGCGCAATCTGAGCCAGTCTGCAATGACGGCATCCTGCTCCAGATCCGGATGGTAGATGCCGTGATCGGGTAAGGCCACTGCCGGGTCGTAAGCGAAGCCGGTCAGCAATAAGCGATCCGATACGAAGCGCAAAAACTGGGCCAGATTGACGCTGCCGCCGCCGTGAAAATACGCCAGCGCCTCGCGCAGCACATCGGCCGGTACGGTCGAGACCGCCGCCAATTCCGCATCCGGCTCGCCGGCACCGCTCAGCGCGATCAGATGGCGTCCCTGGCGTTGCGCATGGCGCAGCAGTTCCGCAAAACCGGCGACGCTGCCGAGACGACCGAGGATGCGCAGCACGATGATGTCGGCGTCCGCCAGCTCGTTCTGCAACAGCTCACTCATGCGTGTTTCGTTTTCCACGCCTTGCAGGTTGATACCTATCGTTGCCGGAAAATCTCCGGGCAATTGCGTCATTGCGTGATTCAGAATGGCAAGATCGGTGGAGGCATGCGTCAGTACGGCAATACGTGCTGAGGGTGCCGAGGGTGCTGAAGCCGCAGCGACGGATTGTGTAGCGCGGTCAGACATTTTCAACTTCCTCGGGATTGACGTCGCCGCTGCCGAGGCGGTGAAAAATCAAATCGGTAACTTCTTGCCCGCCTTCGAGATGCTCGACCACCACGCGCTCAATCGCCGCCGCATCTTCGCAGCGGTACCAGACACCTTCCGGGTACACCACCACCACCGGTGCCTGCGCCTTGCAGGCCACCATGCAATGCGTACGGGTACGCTTGACGCGCAGCTCGGGGCGCGCGTCGATCTGCTCGCCGAGGACGGCGAACATGGCCTCGGCCAGCACGCCGTTTTCGGTGCAGCGCGGGCCGGTGCACATCAGGACATGCCGATGGTGGGTTCTCATGTATTCAGTTCTTTAATGGCTAAAATGCCGATCCGACCCATCAGGGTCGGATCGGCATTTGTGCTTTGGATTTAAAGTCTTAAGCGAATTTCTTGTAAAAGTATCCAGTCAGTCCACCCAGCCCCAGCCAGAACAAGCCATTGGCCAAGGCTGTGGCGTGGATGAACGCCTGTGCCAGTTCTTCCGGAGCGGCGCTGCCATGCACGGCAGGATGCGGCGCACCGATGACATGCGGCACGATCAGCAAAACCACGCCCAGCAACTTCAACGCCCAGTGACGCGCATACACGCCAAGACCCAGGCCGACGGCGGTCATTCCCGCCGTCATTACCCACCAGAGTTGGCGCGCATGTAAAGGCGCCGCCATGGTACCCGGCACTTCAGGCGGCAGGCCCAGCGACGGCGCGACGAAGAACACCAGATAGCCGGCGACACCCCACAGCAAACCGGAACGCCAGGTCACTTGCTTGCCGCTGATGACGATTGCGGCAGCCAGGAACAGTCCGAAACCAATTGCCATGCTGATATTGGCCAACACGGTATAGGCGGTGCGTTCGAAACCGTTGGCGGGCTCCCATTCGTCAGCGCCATGGTCGTGCTCGTGCGCTTCTGCAGGCGCGCCGGCGGCAGGCGTTGCCGCGGACGCATGTTCATGCTCGTGCGCCTGTTCATGCGCTTTAGCAGCAGCCGCTTCTTCGTAGACCTCCGCCTGGAGGATGATTTTGGAGACTTGCAACTGCTGTACACCGGTCAGCAAGACGCCGGCGCAGGCGCCAGCCAACAGGACGGTGGAGGCGATCCGCCGCAATACCGCGAGATTCATCATTCAATTGTTCCGCTGAATAGTATTGTTAGTGGCAGGGAAAACCTGCCGAATGGCGGCCATCATGCGCGGCGTTGTGCAGCTCTACTGCAGAGGCAAAACCGGCGGCGTAGATCAGGCCTGCGCCCAGTACTACAGCGGCAATGCCCGGCAAAATGCGGTCGCGCCACAGACTGGAACCCGTGGTGGAATCGATGGTGCTGGTGTCGTTGGCGGATGCGCCGGTGGTGAGAGCCATGTGTCTTCCTTCGTATAAGCGTTGAAGCCAAACCGGACATGTCGCTGACAAGACTGCCGCAGCACATATAACGGAAATAACGGAAACGTCACGAAGGAAAATGAGGAAACAACGCGGGTGCAGAAACATCATGCAATCCGGGAAGCAGTCCGTCGATCGCCCTCCGCGATGCAAAACAAGTCGTTACCAAGGGCCGGTCTCCGGGCTTGCGAAGGGTTCGCGGTGAGAATGATCTGACCGGAACCGGAATCTGCGCCTTCCCATGCCGTGTCGATAAGACACATACACAGTGGCTGAATGCAGATTCGCTGATTCGCTTACCGTTGCGGGGGCAGCGCCGGAATGGTTTCCAGAAGAATGATCTGGATGAACGCACCGGCTTCCCGATTAAATCCAGCGCAAGAAATACGCAGGATACCCAAGGCAATGCTACCCCGGCAGTATAGGTGTGTAGAGGGATTCTGGCAACCGGAAGAGATCTGAAGCGGTGCTGCTTCAAGCCTCCGGCCGGCTTGAAATCGGTCTTTCAGGGCTGGCTGCGCAAGACCCGTCACGGTCAATGCGCAGCCCAGAGGGATCACAAAGTGATCAAATGGTAGTCGGCCATGGATTTAGCCGACCCATTCGAGCCTGTTAGTTGGAGTTAGGGCCTTTTGCGACCTTTTTAGGCGATTCGGGTGTCAGATTGATCGGATCGCTGGCCGGAAAGGTATCTTCCAGCGCATCATCCAGATCCCGATCACGCTTGCCCTTCTTGGCATCCTTGACGCTGTCCGTCTGCTTTTCAAGCTCGCGCTCATCAGCGGCGACAATATCCTCACCGCGTTCGTTGTCGCTTGCAACTTGCTCGACCGATTCCGGACTTTCCGGAGCACGGTCACGGCTGCCGCGCTCAACCGAAGCGCGCTCGCCGGTGCCGGTGGAATCGCTGTCGGCTTCGGTAGCGATATTTGTCATATCACTGCCGCTATCGGAGGTATCGCTCGGACCAAGCGCATGATTGTCGTGCCCCTTGCTGAGTTGACGATCCGAGATCGGAAAGACGTCGAGATCGAGAGTACTGGTAGCCATAATTACTCCTCTGTGAATCTGATGAAATTCCGCCAACATCTGGCTGACGGAACGATAGTCCATCCATTTGCAGCCCCGCTACTGCTCTGCTACATCGACGCAGCAGACATTTTCAGCGGCGGCTCGGCAGGATCGGTTTCGGGAATTCCCGGCTCGGTCGGATTGAGCGGAGGATCCTGAACCGGGTTGTACTCATCCGGCGGGATGTCCTTTGGTGGCGGTGGCGCGGTCGGTGGAATATCTTGCGGCGTGTTATGCATGCGTGCAGCTCCTCATTCCGGATTTTGGTGAGGAATAGGATCTTGCTGTGGAGTGGGATCAAGCGGCGGCACTTCGACCGGCGGAATATCTTGTGGCTTGTGCATGGAATGTCCTTTCTGACGCATCACTGGATGCAATGACGCACGAGCCAACGCCGACGAAACCGTCGACGGGCGGCGACACAACATCAGGCTACGCGCTCAGACGCACGCTGCGTATAGGACAAACACTTTTTCGGGCTTCATCAACTCTTACGCCGCCGGCCCATGCGACGCAGAATAATAAGAAAATCTGAAGGAGGCTTTGCCCGCTGCGGCAATTGCCGAAGCAGTTGTCACAGCGGCTACCGGCAGCAACTGCGGCAACTGCGGCAAAAACTGCAACAGCTGCCGCTTTCACGATCAGGCAAGCGCCGGCGAAATCAGCGGCATTGCCCGATGCGGCAAACCTGTCGCAACCGGTGCAGCCGGCAAGCTATTCAGCGCAACCTGCTCACTTTCCACTTCATGCAATCCAGCCGATTCTTCGCCGACGCGGAAGGCACTCACTGCATCCCATAATTTATGCGCCTGCTCTTGCATATCGGCAGTCGCCAACGCAGCCTGCGCCACCAGAGTGGCATTGGTGCGCGTAACGGTGTCAATCTGTGTGATGGCTTGATTGAGATCGGCGATGCCATGACTTTGTGCGTCGCTGGCGGCAGCGATTTCATCCATGATGCCGACGACATGCTCGACTGAATCAACGATTTCGCGCATGGTCTGGCCCGCATCATCAACTTGCCTGCTGCCGGCGTCAATGCGCTCAACCGAGTCACCGATGAGCACTTTGATTTCCTTGGCGGCGGCCGCACTGCGCATGGCCAAATGGCGCACCTCCGTGGCCACCACGGCAAAGCCACGACCGGTCTCACCCGCCCTCGCCGCCTCCACCGCAGCGTTCAGCGCCAGAATGTTGGTCTGGAAGGCGATGCCGTCGATGACCGAAATGATGTCCACCACCTTGCGTGAACTATCCTTGATCGCCGTCATGGTGCCGACCACTGACGATACGATGTCGCCACCGCGCGAAGCCACCGTGGCGGCCGATTGCGCGAGCCGGTTGGCTTCGCCGATTTGCTGCGCATTGCGGCTGACGATATCGGTCAGTTCCGCCATGGCGCCGGCGGTCTGCTGCAACGAGCCGGCCTGCGCTTCCGTACGCGCCGCCAGATCGGTATTGCCGGCAGCGTTTTGCTGCGACACACGGAAGATGCTTTGGGTGCCGTCGCGCACCTCGCTGACGGTTTGCAGCAAACTTTGATTCATCCTCCCCAAAGCCGCCAGCAACTGGCCGGTTTCATCCTTGCCACCCTGGGTGATGTGGGCGGTGAGATCTCCTGCGGCAACCCGGCTGGCGAGATTGACCGCGTCATTCAGCGGGCGCGTGATGCTGCGATTGAGGCGCCACGCCACCAACGCGGCCAGCAGCATGGCGACACCGCAGATGACAATGGTTGCCATGGTGGTTTGCCTGCCGCTGGCGGCAAAGTCGTCCAGATCGCGCTGGATCTGGCTTTGCTCCAACTTCACCAGCTTGTCGATAGCTTCCAGCCATTGATTTTGCAGCGGCGCGACTTCGGCGTTGAGCAACTTGGTCGCCTGCCCGGCATTGAAACCGGCCACAAACTCTTCCGCCTGCTTGATGAACGGTTCGCTGCGGCGGTCATAGCCATCCATGTCATTGATGACGGACTGCTCCTCCGCGCTAACACCTCGCTGGATCAAGGCGGCCTGGTTGGCGCGATAGTTCTTGCGCTCGACACCGATGCGCGCCATCTCTTTTTGCATTGCATTGAGATCGGTCAGCGTGGCGACGTTGCGGGCGGCCTGGCCTTGGCGAAACAGGCTTTGACGCATCAATGCAGCGATTTCCGATTTGCCGTTGGTATGACTCAATGCCGCCGCCAACTGCTGCTGAGCGCGATGCGCCGACCAGCCTGCCAGCGCCGTCACCGCAGCCATCAATACCAGAATGACGCCAAAGCAAAGCGACAAACGCTGGCCAATCCGAAGGCGGGAAAATGTCATACGGGGTCTCCTGTTCTGTGCAAAGCCGGGAATTGTCCAGAATTACAGCAAAGACAATTTTTCCCGGCTCATTTTATGTAGTTTTACTATATTTTTTGATTATTCTGGCACAGAGATGGATTTGCTTCTAGCTTTTTCCAGCGTAAATCCGCATTTTTGTTGGGATAGAGACTGAGGCGAAGTAAAAAATGTCGATGTAGTAAATGTAGTTTTATTACTTCACAATTCCGGCTTTGCACCGGCTTTGACGCGTTTTCGCCAATACAGATGCATCAGCGGTGCAGAGGAAATGCCGTGGAGCAGAACGGATAACGCCAACACGGTCAGCACATCCTGCGCGATGCGGACATTGAGCTTGTCGTGCCAGAACTGCAGAATAAAACAGAGGTAATACAACGAACCGACACCGCGAATGCCGAACCAGGCGATCAGCCAGCGATGTGAGGTTTCGGTATCCGAACCAAGCAAGCCGAGGCCGACGGCAATCGGCCGGACAACGAAGAACAATAAACCGGCGATCAAAACGCCCTCGCCCGAAATACCAAACTCCGACAACAGGATGCCCATCAACAGCACCATGAAGAACTCGGCGAAATGCTCCAACTGCTGATTGAAGCCGAGCACCGTCTCGGTCAGATAAACCGGGGCCTGTTCGGGATGAACGGCGGCGGCAGACTTTCCGCTGTCCTCGGCAGCGGCAATCAGCTCTCCGGCTGGCTTATCGCCGCTGCTGGCTGACTCAACCTGCCGCATCGCCAAGCCTGCCGCAAATACCGACAAGAAGCCGATACCATGCACCAATTCGGCAACACCGTATGACAGCATGATGATGCCAATGGCCATGAACTCTTCCATACCCAGCGCCAGGCCGAATCGCTGTCGCGCAAACAGCACCAGACGCGACATTGCCCAGCCGAACAACGCACCGCATCCGATGCCTGCCGCAACTCCCCAGGCAACGAACCAGCCGAAATGATCGACCTGTGCGATCTCGTCGGTCACGCCGAGCAATATCAAGGCCAGGATCACGAAAGGGTAAGCACTGCCGTCATTGAGACCGCCCTCGCCGCTCAGGCTGAAGCGCAACTTATCCGGATCGTCGACATTCTTCACCTGCACGTCAGAAGCCAGCACCGGATCGGTCGGCGCAAGAATGGCGCTCAACAGCATCGCCACCGCAAACGGCAGATTGAACAGGAAGGTGATACCGATGGCCAGCAAAGGCACGGTAATGAGCATCGACAACACGCCCAGACGCAGCGGCAGCCACCACAAGTGACTTCCCTTGCCGCGAAACTTCACGCGCAGCTTTAACCCGACGGTAAACAAGGACAGCAGCAATGCGAAGCGTGTGATGACCGTGAGCACATCAGCATGCGCGCGCAGATCGATATGGATCAAACCTGCTCCGGCAGGCCCAAGCAGCCAGCCGATTGGCAAGTACAACATGGCGGCGTTGAACGGCAACTTCTCCAATACCGATTCAAGAAACACCATGAAAGTCAGCAACACGCCGGCGATCAAAAAATATACGGTAGGGATGTCGATGAGCGATCTCCGGCTGAGGTAAACACTGGGCGCAGACGATGCCAAACACTAAAAAACATGACAAAACGGCACAAACAAAATGGCAGCTGACATGCGTGGATGTCAGCTGCCGGAGAGAAAATGAGAGTCAGAGCGAGCTCTTGCTTGGGCGTCTTATCGACTATTTGCCGCTATTGAAGGCTCCTGGTATCCGCAGACCCTAATGCTGCTCGGATGCGCTGCCATCTTTTTTACGCGGCACCAATCCATCATCGGCATTTGAGCCGGGGTCTTCCGTGCCATCCGGCTCCGGCTCCACTGGTGCATGCTGCTCACTGACCGGCGGCCTGAGAGACTCCTTGAGATCGCCCTTGATATCAGTCGATACCGCAATCGAGCGCAGCAATTCTGCAGACACGGCAGGCAGACGATCAGCATGCGCGGACACATCGCGTGCATTCTGGCCCGAGCCGGTCTCAACATAATTGTCGTCGCGCGCATCGGATTCGTCGCCGGTCAGATCGCCACCAACCTGTTGATCTGTGAAGCGCGGCGTTCCCTGGTAGAGCGGACGTCCGAGCGGATCCGTGTATGGCTTGGCGGGAGCTGTTTCTTGCACGTCCTTTTGGACATGCGAGGCTTGCTGTCCAAGTTGTTCCTGGTGTGCGCCCTGCTGTTGAGTCTGCTGTTGACTCTGTTGCTGACTTTGCGGTGCGTCTTGCTGCATCTGTTTTTGCGTAGGCATCGTGCTCTCCTTGACTGGATTTTCGCCGCCCGATGGAACGGCGGAAGCCGGGGCCGTAGCAGCTCCGGACTGTTCACTCTGCGCCTCTGCTATTGCGTGCAGGATCATGCTGTCTGCAAACATTCTGAACCGCCTGTTGAAATAGAAGTACGCAGCATCTTAGTGCTTGCGGCCGGAACCGGATTTGCGTCCACCTCCGGAGATTTTGTTTTCCGTTGCCCAAGCGCGCCGCTCTGCCTCTTTATGGCTGACGCCGCGCTTTTCATAGCTCTCTTCGATGTGGGCAACCTGACGTTTTTGTTTATCGGTGTAGGAAGATTTATCGCCTCTTGGCATGATGCTCTCCTTTAAAGCCGTCTAAAAACGAATTACAGCTTCATCTTAGGCAAGCCCGCACCCCGTGCCAGCAGGACAGGCACCTATTCAGGTGTAGGAGGAATGGGAATGAAAAAGAAAAACCTCGCCGCCAATGAAAAACGGCGGCATGAGATGATGAAAATCTCATGCCGCCGCGCAAGACCACGCTACCGATGCGGTCGAATCAAGGGTCTGTCTGAATTAACTCATGCGGTTCCGGCTGCGAGCGCGTCAGTGACGATCTGCTGCGCTTCAGCAAAGATGCTATCGAGATGCGCCTCATCGCGGAAGCTCTCTGCGTAGATCTTGTAGATATTTTCCGTGCCTGACGGCCGGGCCGCAAACCAACCGTTATCGCTGATGATTTTCACCCCACCGAAAGCCTTGTGGTTGGCCGGTGCAGTAGTGAGAATCTGGCGAATTTTTTCACCCGCGAGTTCGGTTGAATGCACGTTGTCGGAAGACAAGCCGGACAACAGCTTCTTCTGCTCCGGCGTCGCTGCAGCTTCGATACGGCCGTTGCACGGCAGACCCAATTGCTGCGTCAGGCCCTGATAAATTTCTCCCGGGTCACGACCGGTGCGCGCCGTCATTTCTGCGGCGAGCAACGCGGCGGTAATACCGTCCTTGTCTGTGCTCCATGGCGTGCCGTCAAAACGCAGGAACGAAGCGCCGGCGCTCTCTTCGCAACCAAAGCCAAGGCTACCGTCCTGCAAACCTGGCACAAACCATTTGAAGCCGATCGGCATTTCCTGCAAAGGCCGCTGCAATTGCGCCGCCACGCGATCGATCATCTGACTGCTGACCAAGGTTTTTCCGACGCCTGTTTCGGCGCGCCAATCGGGCCGATGCTGGAACAGATAAGAGACCGCCGCCGACAGATAGTGGTTGGACGGCATCAGGCCGACACTCTTGGTGACGATACCGTGGCGATCATGATCGGTGTCGCAGGCAAAGGCGATATCGAATCTATCCTTGAGCGAAATCAATTCTCGCATCGCATATTGCGATGACGGATCCATGCGGATTTGTCCATCCCAGTCCAGCGGGACGAAACGGAACGTCGGGTCGACTTCGCGATTGACGACTTCCAGTTTCAGATCATAGCGATCTGCGATCGCGTCCCAGTAATGCACGCCCGCTCCGCCGAGAGGATCGACACCGATGCTGATGCCTGCGTCGCGGATCGCGGCGAGATCAATGATGTTGGATAAGTCATTGACGTAGGTTTCCAGATAGTCGTACTGATGCGTGCTCGACGCGCGCACAGCGCGATCGAATGTCATGCGTTTGACCGTGCGCACAGAATCACGCAAAAAGACGTTGGCGCGTTTTTCGATCCAGCTGGTGACGTTGGTGTCGGCCGGCCCGCCGTTAGGCGTGTTGTATTTGAAACCGCCGTTGTCAGGCGGATTGTGCGATGGCGTAATGACGATGCCGTCCGCCAGAGCGGAAGGATGTGCTCGATTGTGCATGAGAATCGCATGCGACACGGCCGGCGTCGGCGTGTACGGTGACCCGTACGGCGAACTCCGGGCAATCATGGTCTGAACACCATTGGCCGCGAGCACTTCCAATGCGCTGGAAAAAGCTGGTGCCGACAAGGCATGTGTGTCGATGCCCAGAAACAAGGGGCCGGTAATGCCATTTTCGACACGGTAGTCGCAGATGGCTTGCGTGATCGCCAGCACGTGCCATTCGTTGAAGCTGTATGTCAGCGAACTGCCCCGGTGCCCTGAGGTGCCGAAGGCGACCTGATGCGCGGCAATGCCGGCATCGGGATGCAGGCTGTAATAGCTGCTGACCAGCACAGGCAAGTTAACCAGGGAAGACGTATCGGCGCGTTGACCGGCCAGAGGACTGATGCTGCTCATGTTTATCGTTTGCCTGCTGTTTCTTTTGTTTCTTGGGTATAAAAGATAAGAAGATCACGCGACAGTTCGCATAGGTACAACTATCACCGCACCTGTATGCGCCGTCGCTCCGCTATCAATGAATGACGTCTCAGATCCGCTATTGTAAACGCAGCAATGATGGCTATGCCATCTCTGGCGTGGATACCGCGTAACCAGCCTCACGCAGTCTGTTGCGTCTCGCCTTATTGGCGGCAGCCAGTTCTTGCAGAGACATGGCGCGCTGCTCCGAATAGCTCTGCGGCACGCTGCTCGGCTCAATGGTCGCCAGCGTCTGAGCCAGTCTGGGGTAAAGATTTGCGCGTCGACGCTGATTCTCTTCAGCCAGTTGCGCTTTGAGATCATCCGTCAATACATGCGGCTGGCTAGGCTGATACGGCTGCGGCACGCTGGATGCGGCGCGCGCAGTGTGAGCAGCTTGAGCCGTCTGTATCGACTGGGCCGATACGCCGGAGGAATGGACTGACCTGAGTCTGTCGGTATGTGCTGTGGTCTGCATGATCTTCACTCCCGCAATGAAGGAATCTTCTGCATAAATTCAAATGTACACGAGATCTTGAAAACGGACGATAGATGAGTGACAACGTTCGTTTTCTGTTAGCTGTACGCACTTTTTAAAATGTGGTAACGCGCCTGCATTTTTAAAGGGGCAGTAGATGTACATCACGGTGATACACAGAGAGTACATCCCCTTTTGCGCCCCTTCATTTGACCGTCCTACGTCTTATTGCACGTCGTTACGCTCGCCGGACAAGTCGCAATAGCAGCAACAGCACAACAGCGCCTATGGTGGCGGTGACGATGGAAGCTGCGATGCCGCCACCCACGCCGACGCCGAACAAGCCTGCCAGCCAGCCGCCGATGAATGCGCCGATGATGCCGACCAGGATGTCGACCAGCAAGCCGAAGCCGCCGCCTTTAACGAGTACGCCTGCCAGCCAGCCTGCGATGGCTCCGATGACCAGCCAGGCAATGATTCCGTGAGACATGATGTTCCTTTCAGAGTTATTTTTTTGAACGCCGCCGGATTGCGCAGCTGGAAGAATATTATTTGCCGTTGCCGTCCCGCCATATCGGACAGCGGCCAATTCCCTTGTAGGACAAGCGGCAAGCCCCGCACTCTTGCGACTTTGCGGCGATTTCTACCAACCCCTCCACTCCTCACTTATTCCTACAAATCAAAAGGAATGTTTCCTATAGCCAAAAAATGGGCGTTTTTTTAAACTTGCTCCAACTAATCTCAACTAATCTGATTGGGGGAAACAACATGCAAGAGCAAAACGAACGAATCCAAAGGCGAACGCACACTGCGAATGATGGAGTCCACAAGAGCGCCTCATGGCCGCTGTTTGCTGCCAGCTTTCTCAGCCAGGCCTGTCCTAGCGCCGCGCCTTTATTCCACTCTTGCGCGATGCTGGTGTCTTTGCGCAAGTCGCGTCGCGGCAAAAATTCCGCCAATGCCGATTAACGAAAAAAATAAACACCGCAAAAAAAGATTGCAGGCGTGCCAGATAGTTGCAACAGATTTGGAAACCAAGTTAAAGCCCACTGGCGTCGATTTTTCTTCCGGTCTGATCCGGTATTTACCAAGGAACAAACATCATGAAAAAAATCACTAAAGCCGTCTTTCCTGTCGCAGGTCTCGGCAGCCGATTTTTGCCGGCGACCAAAGCGCAGCCTAAAGAGATGCTGCCCATCGTCGACAAGCCGCTGATTCAATATGCCGTGGAGGAAGCCGTGGAAGCCGGCATTACCGAAATGATCTTCATCACAGGACGTAACAAGCGCGCCATCGAAGACCATTTCGATAAAGCCTATGAGCTGGAAACAGAACTCGAAGCCGCAGGCAAAACCAAGCTGCTGGAGTTTGCCCGCAACGTCATCCCTAAACACATCAATTGCGTCTACATCCGCCAGTCCTCTCCTCTCGGCCTGGGCCACGCCGTGCTTTGCGCAAAATCGCTGGTCGGCGACGAACCGTTTGCCGTCGTCCTGGCAGACGATTTCATGGATGCGCCGGAAAACGGCAAGAACGTCCTGGGACAAATGATTGATGTCTTCGAGCAGGAACAAAAAAGCCTGCTTGCCGTGCAAGACGTGCCGCGCAGTGAAACCAAACAATACGGCATCGTCAGCACGGATGCCGACAGCCCGCACAGTGATCGCCTGGACGTCATCAGCGGCATCGTTGAAAAGCCGGCGCCCGACGTTGCGCCGTCAACCTTGGCGGTGGTCGGACGCTATGTGCTGACGCCTGCAATTTTTGAACACCTGGAAAATATCGGCAAAGGCGCCGGCGGCGAAATCCAGCTGACGGACGGCATTGCAGATCTGATGCAAAACGAAACCGTGCTGGCATATCGTTATGAGGGCCAACGCTACGACTGCGGCTCCAAGCTGGGTTATCTCAAGGCCACGGTTGCCATGGGCGCCAAGCATCCAGAAGTCGGCGAGGAGTTTTCCCAATATCTGCGTGAAGTGCATGCCGCGGATGAAGAGGCTCAGGAAGCTACTCAGGAAGCTCTTCAACCACCGGTCCGACTGGCGAAGATCGCCTGAGTAAAGATCAACGCTGTATCGCTGAATAAGTAGTCGAGCTTTTGTCGCTCACCTGGTTTTTATAGAGCAGTCCCCGTGCAGTCGTAGTTTTTTCATTTCACCTTCCCCCTCTTGGCCTGTCTGCCGTCACCGCAAAAGTGACGGAGACAGGTTCCTTTTCCCTTCGTTACGCAAAGCCTGTATTTCGCTTGCCACGAGTTTGCTGGCAAATAAAACAATACTGTCATTTTGCGGCGACAATTCTATGCAAGAATACGCCACACCTCGTTGAGTGCATGGAGCCGGCAAGCGCATGGATCTGAAGCTACCCGAATTAACCGAACTGGAACGCATCATTCAGGCAGGTGCGCCATGGCTTGAGGCGCGCTCCGCCTGCAACGTGGAATTCAAGGGGCGGCATTTTCCGGTATATGTACTGAATATCGGCAGCAAGGATCCCTCCGCGCCGGCAGTCGGTTTCTTCGGCGGTGTGCACGGGTTGGAACGCATCGGCACGCGCATCCTGCTGGCCTTCCTGCGCAGCCTCCTCGGCCGCCTCAAGTGGGACAAGGTGCTGCATCATCAACTCGAATCGGTACGCCTGGTCTTCATGCCGCTGGTCAATCCGGCCGGCATGTGGAACAACACCCGTTGCAATACCAGCGGCGTCGATCTGATGCGCAATGCGCCAGTTGACTCTCTCGAAAAAGTCCCTTTTTTGCTTGGCGGCCAGCGTTTTAGCGCCCGCCTGCCCTGGTATCGCGGCGCGGCTGATGCGCCGATGGAAGCCGAAGCACAAGCACTGTGCGATGTCGTACGGGAAGAGTTGAGCAGCCGCGCATTCAGCGTTGCGCTGGATTGCCACTCCGGTTTCGGCCTGCAAGACCGGATATGGTTTCCCTTTGCGCACAGCTCGCAGCCGATACGCCATATGCCGCAAATCGAAGCGCTCAAGGATCTCTTCAGCCAGACCTACGCCGACCATAACTATCTGTTCGAACCACAGAGCCTGCAATACCTGACCCACGGCGACTTGTGGGATTACCTCTACATGCAAACTGCGGCGGAAACCAATAATGTCTTCCTGCCGCTCACGCTGGAAATGGGGTCCTGGCGCTGGGTCAAGAAAAATCCGCGTCAGCTGTTTTCGCGCACCGGCATGTTCAACCCCAACGCGCCACATCGCTTGCAACGGGTGCTTCGCAGTCATTTGGTCTGGTTTGATTTTTTGACACGCGCGGCCTGTGCCCACAAACATTGGCTACCCGGCGAAGACGGCAGCACGCCGGTCAGGGTGACGGGCGCATGACGCCGTGGATCTTGCTGCGCGGCCTGATGCGCGAGACGCGTCATTGGGGAGCATTTCCGCAAATGTTATCCGGCTATTTCCAGGATGCCGAAATCGTCATGCTGGATCTTCCGGGCAATGGCAGTTTGTATCGGGAACGCAGTCCGTCCACCGTACAGGAGATGACTGAAGCTTGTCGCCGGCAACTCACGGCACGCGGCATCGCGCCGCCGTTTAATCTCCTCGCCCTATCCCTGGGCGCCATGGTGGCTTGCGACTGGAGTACTCGCTATCCGGACGAGATCGACAAGGCCGTGCTGATCAATACCAGCCTGCGGCCTTTCAGCCCGTTCTATCAACGCCTGCGGCCAGGCAACTATCCCGCGCTGATAAAGCTTGCTCTGGGCAATCCTGATGCCGCAACGCGTGAACGCACAATACTTCGCCTCACCAGCAATCGTCACTCGCCGGCCAGCCTGCTCAGCGAATGGATGCGTTATTTACGCGAACACCCTGTCGATCGGGAGAATGCTCTGCGCCAGCTTCTGGCCGCGATGAGGTACAGCGCGCCGCAACAAGCGCCACGAGCATCCCTGTTGATTCTGTGCGGCGGTGCCGACAAGCTCGTCAATCCACGCTGTTCCGCAGCGCTGTCACGGGCTTGGCAAGCACCGCTGCGTGTACATGACACGGCCGGGCATGATCTTCCGTTAGATGAGCCGGCGTGGGTTGCTCAGCAAATTCACGCCTGGGCAACGCCGATGATGGACAAGACATGATGTGGATGTTCATATGGAGATGTTAACGATTACATTTATTTTCACTTGAAAGAAAAACTGGAAATCTCTTTGAAATCAAGCCAGTAGTACGTTTTACGATTGCGCAATACGTTAAAAGAATATATATTGTTTATATTATTTATTCAGGAGCAACCATGGCAACACAAAAACCTCAAGCAAAAACAGCTGTGCGCGCAACACCAGCGAAGCCGGCTAAACCAGCAGCGAAGCCTGCAACCAAGCCAGCAGTCAAGCCAACTGCTGTCGCTGCAAAAGTTACTGCAAAACCTGCCGCAAAAGTCGTCGCCAAGAAAGTGACGGCGCCTGCTAAAGCCGCTGTTCCGGCCAAGACCAAGATCGTCAAAAAGCCAGCCGTGAAAGCCGCTACCAACGCTATCGCACCAGCATTGAAGAAGCCGCTTGCTCCGTTGGCAAAAGCTGCAGTCAAGGCAATCGCCAAGACAGAAAAGAAAACAGAAGTGAAGCTCAAGAAGATCAAGCAAGTCCGCGACAGCTTCACCATGCCTGAAACCGAATATGAAGTCCTGAGCCAAGTAAAGAAGGCTTGCCTGAAGGCCGGTTTTGAAATCAAGAAGAGCGACCTGCTGCGCATCGGCGTATCGCTGATCAAGAATCTGGAAACCGGCAAGCTGAAGACGCTGCTGGCAGGCCTGACACCATTGAAAGTCGGCCGCCCGAAGAAGTAATTCGTTCTGCTATCCCTCCGAAGATGCCGATGGCGTTTTCGGAGGTGACTTCTGTACTGCATCCCTTCGCAGCACCACGGCCGTTTCAGTCGCGACTCCCTCCCCCTTCCTCCCCTTTGCAGTTCCTTTCGCCAGCCATTGCGTCCTAGAACGCAGAGCGTAGCCACCGTCAGCAACGGCAGTATTGAAGCCAAGACTGCTAAATGATGGTTGGTATTGTCAGGTGTGACTGAGTATTGATCAGGATGCTTGCAACTACTGCAAAAACCTTCAGAACACCGCCATGCGCTCCAGCGCATGCCCTTGCTCTTGGCCTTCCGTATGCATCAGTGCGAGGGTTTTTAGTCCGGGATGAACTTTGACGGCTTGTACGCGTGGACCCGGCAAGACCTTGTCGCCATCGACAAATACCGTCCAGACTTCTTCCCCGTACTTGAGCGCCTCAAGAACGTGAATGACGTGGCTTTCGCTTGGCGCGACCGCCCATCGGTTGGTATCGGTATTCGCCAATCCCCAGCGCACGTATTGCACGTTGCCTTGTTTGTTGTAGTTGACGGCAGTGATGACACGAATGATAGGCATGGGTTCGGACAAGCAAAAAATGGAACCCCGATTATGTCACCGTATCTTTCCGGCGCGGCATGTTGGACACCTCATTTTTTGCCGCCGATGACTTTAAGAGGCACCCATTTCTGATTTTTTACCTCGAAGATCGTAAAGACAGGGTTGGCCAGATTACCCTCGGCATCGAAAGAGATCGCACCGGTTAATCCATTGTGACGAACCTGATGCATCGCGGCAATGATGCGCTGACGGTCCAGTGAGTTGGCTTGCCTGATCGCCGCTACCAGCACTTGCACCGCATCATAGGAGAATGGCGCATACAAGCCCATGTCGCTGCCGAATCTGCTCTTGTAGGTCCTCTCAAATTGCTGCCATGGCGCGCCCTTATAGGAAGGCGGTCCCGGCTCCAGCGCGACGGTGCCGTTGCCCGCTTCGCCCGCGATCTTCAGATACTGCGCACCGACCGTACCGCCTACGCTGACCAGCGGCACCTTAATGTCAAACCGTTTCAGTTCTTTCGCCAATTGCCCCGCTTGCGCGTCGAGTCCGCCGAAAAAGACCACGTCTGGATTCTGCTTTTGAATATTGCGCAGCACGGCATTGAAATCCGAGGTGCGGCTACTCACGCCGAACTGGCTGACGATATTGCCTTTGAGCGATTCGACCATTTGCGCAAAATGCCTGGCGTAGCCTGCGCCAAAAGGTGTCTGGTCGTCGAGGATGGCAATGCGTTGCGACTTCATCTGGTGCACCACATATTCTGCGGTATAGCTGGCGCCTTCGTCGTCATGCGGGACGATGCGAAACGTTGTCGGAAAAGATTGTTCCGTGTAAGCATGCGCCGTCGTCGCCTGAGCGATCTGCACGATGTCCGCATTCTTGTAGATCTGTGAGGCCGGAATGCCGACACCCGAGTTCCAATGACCGATCACACCCACGACGCCGCTTTTGACGAAGTATTCGGCGACCAGCAAACCTGTGCGCGGGTCAGAGCGATCATCCTGTGTCAGCAGCTTGAACACCAGCTTGTCGCCATCGATGTGAATGGCTTGCTTATTGGCATCCTCCACCGCGATCTCCGCGGCGTGAACAAGGCTGGCCCCGATGGAGCCGGATGCGCCGGTCAATGGCGCTGCATAACCGATCAATACTGTTTTTTCTGCCGCTATCGCGTGCAACGACAATAGCATCGTCGCACCGACGCCGAGCAACTTCAAAGAACCCAGCAGTTTCATTCTTGCAATCCCCAGATTCTTAACCATAGTCCTGTCTGCATCTCGATCGCAGGAACCGATCGTCAGAAGGCATGTCGCAAGTTCCATGCCTGCGCTGTCGCGGACAGCGATAAGAAAGGTACATGAAATGCGTTCTAGAAATTCAACTCGATATGCGCTTCCTGTCCAACACGCAAAACATTGCCGTGCCCTTGGATGACAATGGCGTTCTGTCCGAACGTCAGGCCACCGTCCACGCGGTCGTTGGCGCGATAGGTTGCCAGGGTATCCAGCGGCTCGTTAGGCCATTCTGCGCTGCCCTGGCCCGTTTCCTGATCGATTCCCGGCACCGGGCAGCGGGCACACAGCTTGACCATTCTAAGAACGATTTCATTGCCCGGTTCGCCCAGCGTCAAGGTATCGATGTAGTCCTCTTCGTAGGCATCCAGCCCTGACAAGACCAGGTTGGGTCGAAAACGATTCATCGGAATTGCCGGCGCACCTTTCTTTTTCATGCGCTGATTCAGATCCTCCAGCGACGCCTCGCTTGCCACCAGCAATGGAAAACCATCCGAGAACTGTGTCGTTGCGACCGTGTCGCCGGTCCACTTCTGGCTGCAGATACGCTGCTCCGCCGGATTGAATTGAACCAGTCTGGTATCTGCCCCGAAATAAGAGGAGAACCAGTCATGCACCTGCTCGCCACAATCCAGCGGCTGCACAGGATAGTCCCAGATGCTGGCGGACAAACTGACGGCAAGGGCAGATGGTTCCAGCGGCAGGCGGAGTTCCGGCATGTCCGGTGCCCGCACGATCAATGCATCTTCGCTTAACGCAGTCTTGACGGTGGCCATCAGTGGATGCTCGCGCTGTGTCAAAAATCGCCCGTCACGATCGATCAGCATCCAGCGCCTGTCCATGGCAAGCCCCAGCTGACTGATGCCCGCTTCGGACAAATTGATGCCGGCGCAGGATTTGATGGGATAGATGTGCAGTGCGCTGAGTGTGGCCATGAAATACGATCCTTACCGTTTTTTACTTTTATCTGCTGCAATCAACAGGAGTCACCAAACAAGGTGAACACTTTGTGCCTGACCTGTGTTCGCCCCGTGCTCAAAGCGCGCCCAAAATAGTAGCGCATCGAGCCACTTCGGGTATGCCGTGCGACAATCCGGGTTCGCTGGTGCGATGTAGCAAGAACATGCGGTGAAACAAGAATTAACTGACTAAGCAAACCGCCCTCGCCATCCACCGCCTTTTTCAACACTTTGGATTTTCTCTGCCATGATGCTTTTTGCCAAGTATTTGCACATCCTCGGTTTTACCGTCTGGGTCGGCGGCATGTTTTTCGCCTACCAATGCCTGCGACCGGTCGCCGGCGCCGTGCTACAACCACCGCAGCGACTGACGCTCTGGACAGGCGTATTCGCAAAGTTCTTCACCTGGGTATGGCTGGCCATTCTGCTGATACTGGCGAGCGGCCTGCACATGATGGCGCAGTTGGGTAAGCCACCACTGTATGTCTCAGCCATGGCAGGACTAGGCATCCTGATGATGCTGATCTTTGCGCACGTATTCTTTGCACCGTTCAAACGCCTCAAACGCGCCGTCGCTGCCGAAGACTGGAGCGCCGGCGGTGCGGCGCTCGCGCAGATCCGACGCATCGTCGGCATCAACCTGATTCTCGGCCTGGTCGTGATTACCCTTGGTGCGCTGGGCCCGGTCTTTTTGGTTTGACCTTGACGGTCGGCACGGGCTTTTCACCCGCGTCGGTCTTTTCACCGCGCAACATCGACTTGATGCCGCGGATGGCCTGACGAATACGTGATTCGTTTTCGATCAATGCAAAGCGTACGTATTCGTCGCCATACTCCCCAAAGCCGATGCCGGGAGAGACGCAGACTTTGGCTTTTTCGAGTAGCTGACGCGAGAACTCCAGCGACCCGAGATGGCGATACGCATCCGGAATACGTGCCCAGATATACATCGATGCCTTCGGTATATCCACCATCCAACCGGCTTCGTGCAAGCCTTTGACCAAGACGTTGCGACGGCTTTCGTAGTTGGCGCGAATCTCTTCCACGCAGCTCTGGTCCCCTTCCAGCGCGGCAATCGCCGCAACCTGCACCGGGGTGAAACTGCCATAGTCGTGGTAGCTCTTGATACGCGCCAATGCCGCCACCAGCTCCTTGTTGCCGACCATGAAGCCGATGCGCCAGCCAGCCATGTTGTAGCTCTTGGATAGCGTAAAAAATTCCACGGCGACGTCGCGCGCGCCTTCTACCTGCATGATCGACGGCGCTTTCCAGCCGTCGAAGGTGATGTCGGCGTACGCCAGATCATGCACGACGAGAATATTGTGTTCGCGCGCCAGCTTGACCACGCGCTCAAAAAATTCCAGTTCCACGCATTGCGCAGTCGGATTGGAGGGGAATCCCAACACCATCATCTTCGGCTTGGGATAACTCTCGCGAATCGCGCGTTCCAGCTCAGCAAAAAAATCGACATCGGGGCTCATGCGCACCGAGCGAATATCCGCACCTGCAATCACGGCGCCGTAGATATGAATCGGGTAACTGGGGTTCGGCACCAGCACGGTATCGCCCTTGTCCAGCGTCGCCAACATCAGATGCGCGAGGCCTTCCTTGGAGCCGATGGTGACGATGGCTTCGCTGTCAGGGTTGAAGTCGACATCGTAGCGGCTCTTGTACCAATGCGTGATCGCCCGGCGCAGGCGCGGAATACCTTTGGACGAGGAATAGCCGTGCGTGTCGGGGCGTTGCGCCACCTCGACCAGCTTCTCGACGATATGCTTTGGCGTGGCGCCATCGGGATTGCCCATCGACATGTCGATGATGTCTTCACCACGACGGCGCGCAGCCATCTTGAGCTCGGCGGTGATATTGAAAACGTAGGGAGGAAGACGATCGATGCGCGCAAAGCTGCGCGGACTGCGGGATTGAGTCATGTTGTACTTTCACGTGAGCGCCCGGAACCGTCCGAGCGACGTTGGATCAGAGAGATCCGCCAACGATTCTACGTCAATTTCTTCGCCCTTGGGAAGTCCCCGCGCATAAAAATAATAAGGCATCGGATCGTCCAGAAAAACTCAACGGTCATACCCCTGTCGCGGGCATTACTTGGTACTTTCCTGCGCCAGAAATGTAATCAGGCTGCGCACCCGAGCCGGCAGCAAACGTCCCGGCAGATGCAGTGCGTAGACTTGTTCGCCGAAGCCGACATCGACCCGCGTATCCGGATAGAGGTCGACCAAACGCCCTGCCGCGATATCTTCACTGACAAAATAATCGGGCATCACCGCCATGCACAGCGAGCGTCTCACTGACTCGCGCACGACATCAAGGTCGTTCGATAGCAGCACCGGCTCGGTCGGGCATTGCAGTTTCTTGCCGGCATACTGAATCAGCGGTTGCACGAATTGCCTGCCACGTGCAAAGCCTGCCAGCGGAATCGCCTGAAGATCGCCAGCCGCCAACTCTGCAGCGTACCTCCCGGCCAGATCCGGGCTGGCGCACAACTTCCATGAAATACCGAACAGCTTGCGGGCAACAACATTCTCGGGCAATTGCGACGCCACACGAATCGCCAGATCGACGGGGTCACTGGTGATATCAACGGCTTGTTCACTAAAACGCAAGTCGACCTGCACGCGCGGGTTGGCTTGCATATAGGACATCAGCAAAGGCTTGAGCCACACCGCACCGAGCGCCAGCGGTGCGGAGATGCGCACCAATCCACTCGTATCTTCGTTGAGACCGTGCGCCAGCATGTTGGCATCCTTGAGGATGTCGGCCATGCGGTCGGCATGTGCCGCCAGCCGATAACCCGCCTCCGTCAGCCCGACCTTGCGCGTGGTGCGCATGAGCAACTGACAGCCCAGCCGGGTTTCTATGGCCTTGATGCGATGGCTCAGCGCCGACCGTGACAGGCTCAACGCCTTGGCCGCCTTACTCAGGCTGCCGGCTTTGGCGACATGGCAAAAAATGATCAATGAATTGGCATCGAGGTTCATGGCGGCACGCTTCTTGATGAATATATCGGCTTAATACATTGGTGAATTAACTTCAACAAATTGATGAAGTCAGCATAGCTTATGCGAAACAGTTTCGCTTCCTACAATGAGGGTAAGGCATGGCTTATTCATAGCGCCTCCACTCACACACACCTCATGCACATCGAATCCAACATCCACATCCCTGCCACCGACGGTTATTCACTAGGGGCAACGCTGTATTACGCTGATGATTCGCCACGGCCGGAACGGCTGGCGATCATCAACTGCGCCACCGGCGTCAAGGCGGCCTACTATGCGCGCTATGCCCGCTTTCTTGCGGATCATGGCTACCTGGCGCTGACGTGGGACTATCGTGGCATCGGTGCTTCCCGGCCGGCCTCGTTGCGCAAGCTCAAAGCCGGTAAATTTGACTGGGGCAACAAGGACTTTGAGGGCATCCTGCAATGGGCGGCCAACAATTTTCCCGATAGTGAACTACATGTCGTCGGCCACAGCATCGGCGGCGTCATGCCTGGTTATGCGCCCTCCTCCTGGCGCATTGATCGCATGCTCATTGTCGGCGCGCAGTTCGCCTATTGGCGCGACTACGCGCAGGCTTCACGGCGAAAAATGCTCCTGAAATGGCATGTGGCGATGCCGCTGCTGACGACACTGCTCGGTTACTTTCCCGGTAGTGCACTGGGCTGGCTAGAGGATTTACCGGCAGGCGTCGCACATGAATGGGCGTTTCGCCGGGCCCGGCTGGAACATCCGGCTGCCGACCGTGTGCAGTACTTTCCTCTGCTTGGCTGCCCGACATTGGCCTATACGATCAGTGACGATCCGTTCGGCACACCGGCCGCGGTGACACGCCTGCTCGACTATTACATCAACAGCGATCGCACCCTGGTCAGTCTGGCGCCCGGCGATCTGCATCTGAAACAGATCGGTCACTTCTCTTTTTTCCATGACCGTTTTCGAGACAGTCTCTGGATGGAGACGCTGCAATGGCTCGATAGCTGCCTGCACCGTCGACGCGAACTGCAGCACTGGCCGGCAGCACGCATCATGGAAAAAACGAAGGAGATCGAAGACGCCGCCAATCTGGAGGATGCCGCCTGATACGGCGAACACCTCCAAATTTACTGACGGCTAGTGGTCAGCTTTGGATTCAGCTTGTGGTTGCCGATGCGCGTCGCTCCGGCAAGGCGCCAATGGCGATACCGATAATGATCAGCGCCATCGAGGCCACCAGGCTGAACTCCAGCGGCTCACCCAGCGCCAGCGACGAACACACAATGCCGAATACCGGCACGCCTAACAGGCCCAGTGAGGTCGTCATTGCCGGCAATGCCTGATTCACCTTGTTGATCGCCCA
>Ga0209913_1000600_pt1 | contig 28688 bp, 24 predicted proteins | sample PersoiDNA2013203_FD_185805 | JGI IMG/M metagenome (GOLD analysis project Ga0209913, IMG submission 185805) | Permafrost soil microbial communities from the Arctic, to analyse light accelerated degradation of dissolved organic matter (DOM) -... | ecosystem: Environmental > Terrestrial > Soil >... | reverse complement strand
TTATGAGTATTTCTGGAATTCGCTTTTTTGAAATTCGATTTCCAGCGGGCGAAATTTGGAGTACAGCCACAGGCCGCAGGCGAACAGTGTGCCGAGGAAGCCGGTGAAGATCAGCGCCAGCATGATGCCGACGAAAGGCGAGGCGATCAGACCCATCAGGCCGGTCAGATGCTGGCCGTTCCAGACGATGGTTTCTGCGCCGAAGAAGGCAAACAAGCCCATCAGGATGGAGATCGGCACCATCGAAAAACCTGAAGCGATCGCCAGGATCTTGTAGACCGTGCCGAAAGAGAAGCGTTTGATTTCCATTGTTTCAAACATGATTGACCCGCATAAAAATGCCGGCGTTGTCTATGCAGTGATGCAGTGCCGGCCTAAGAGTTATTGTTGGAATTGTTTAATTGTTACTTTGCGACCCAGCTGTCTTTCAGTGTCACGGCACGGTTGAATACGGGCTTCCCTGCGACTGAATCAACGCGGTCGGCAACGAAGTAGCCATGGCGTTCGAACTGATAGATCGCGCCGGCTTCGGCGGTCTTCAGTGTCGGTTCCAGATAGGCGGTGATGACTTCCTTCGAATTTGGATTCAAGGCCAGCTTGAAGTCCTTGCCGCCGGCATCCGGATGCGCGTCGGTGAACAGACGGTCGTACAGGCGTACTTCAGCTTCGAGCGCATGGTCGGCGCTGACCCAGTGCAGGTTGCCCTTGACCTTGTAGTTGGCGCTGCCGGGTGTGCCGCTCTTGCTGTCTTCGAAGTAGTTGCAATGCACGGCGATGATGTTGCCGTCCGCATCCTTGTCGCAGCCCGTGCACTCGACCACATAGCCGTAACGCAGGCGCACCTTGTTACCCGGGAAGAGGCGGAAGTAGCCCTTGGTCGGTACTTCCATGAAGTCTTCCTTCTCGATCCACAGGTTCTTCGTGATCGGGAACAGGCGGTGCTCGCTGTCATGCAGCGGATGTGCCGGCGGATAGACCGGTGCGCTGCATTCAACGCTTTGGCCTTCCGGGAAATTGTCGATGATCAGCTTCAGCGGGCGCAGTACGGCGACGGCGCGCGGCGCCTTCGGATCGAGGTCGTCGCGCAGTGCGCCTTCGAGGATGCTGTAGTCGATCCAGCTGTTGTTCTTGGAGGCGCCGGTACGGTCGCACATCAGGCGGATTGCTTCCGGCGTGTAGCCGCGACGGCGCAGGCCGACGATGGTAGGCATGCGCGGGTCATCCCAGCCGCTGACGATTTTTTCATCGACCAGCTGTTTCAGCTTGCGCTTGCTGGTGATGATGTAGGTCAGATTCAGACGGGCGAATTCATATTGATGCGGCAACGGCTTCTTGAAGAAACCTTCTTCGGCCAGACGCTCCAGCACCCAGTCGTAAAACGGGCGCTGGTCTTCGAACTCCAGCGTACAGATCGAGTGGGTGATGCTTTCCAGCGCGTCTTCGATGGGATGTGCGTAGCTGTACATCGGGTACACGCACCACTTGTCGCCGGTGTTGTGATGGGTCGCGTGGCGGATGCGGTAGATGGCCGGATCACGCAGATTCATGTTGGGGCTGGCCATGTCGATCTTGGCGCGCAGGATCAGCGTGCCGTCGGCGTGCTTGCCGTCGCGCATTTCTTCGAACAGGCGCAGCGATTCGTCGGCAGGGCGGTTGCGCCATGGCGAGTCGGTGCCTGGCTCGGTCAGCGTGCCGCGGGTTTCGCGCATCTGCTCGGCGTTTTGTTCATCGACGTAGGCCAGACCCTTGCGGATCAGGGCTTGCGCCCCGGCATACATGACGTCGAAGTAATTGCTGGCGTAGTACAGGTGCGGCTGGCCGTCGTGATCCCAGTCGAAACCCAGCCATTTGACCGAGTCGATGATGGTGTCGACGTATTCCTGGTCTTCCTTCTCCGGATTGGTGTCGTCGAAGCGCAGGTGGCAGCGGCCGTTGTAATCGCGTGCCAGACCAAAGTTCAGGCAGATCGACTTGGCGTGACCGATGTGCAGATAGCCGTTGGGTTCGGGTGGAAAACGTGTCACTACCTGCGGCAGAGCCTGGCCCTGCTTGTCGCTGCGTTCGGCATAGGTGCCGGAAACCAGATCGGCCTCAATGATGCCGCGCAGGAAGTTGGTGGATGGTGCTGGCATGTGACCGTTTTTCAGTTCGTTGCTCATGGATGCTTTGAGGGAGACATATTTATATAGACAGACATTTTACCGCAGCGCGCCAATGTTGAATGGGTTTCCCGGCGGCGATGGAAGCAGGCGGCGGAGCGATTGTGGCAAATCAGGCCGGAAATAATTGATTACACCTGATACGGATGGGAATTACCTTGTTTTTCACTTTGCGGGCAAGCTGTGCTTCATCGTCAAGTTTTGCCAAGTCCAAGGAGGACGTCATGAAGAAACTTATCAAACTCGCCATTGCGGGTGTACTCGTCGCCACCACACTGTCTGCCTGTATCGTTGTCCCGGTAGGCCCACCGCATGGCGGCTACTATCGTCATGATCCTTACTATGGCCGTTAGTCGTGAACGTGCGGCGCTTTCCCAGGCCGTGCAAAGAATGTTTTACAACAGGGAGTCACTCATGAAAAAGAGCATGAAAAAAATATTCGTGGCGCTGGCCATGACCACATCGGCAGTTGCAGCTGTTACGGCACATGCTGATGAACCCGGACGCCATCCTTTCTATGCCCATGCCAAGGCGGATCTGGATCAGGCCCGATGGCTGATCGATCATCGTCCCGGAGATAACTGGCAGATGGGGCGCAGTGAGCAAGTTGCTTTGAGGGAAATCGATCTGGCTGGGCGCGATGTGACGCAACTGGGTATTGATGTGGGCAAGGACATGTTCCGCCCCGAACACGCCGATGTGCATCCAGATCGCCGCGGCCGCCTGCACGATGCGGTAGCGACGCTGGAAAAGGCCCGTCAGGATCTCGCACATGAAGAAGACGATCCGCGGGTGCGCGGTTTGCAGCGGGATGCATTGCGTCATGTCGATGTTGCCTTGCATGCGACCCAAGACGCGATTCGCGAAGCCGGGTACTAAGCCCTCCTTCTTTTGAGATGCCCGCCGTAGCTTGACGATTGACTGTCGGCGGCGGGCATTTTCGTTTCCGAACGTCGCTCCTGAACGGCATTTCGTCCCGAAATCACGGCATTTCGTCGCATCCTGCTTGGCGCGACGCGCGCCTTTGCCGACACTGGCCTCCTGTTTCCCTCCCGGAGGATAGTCGTGTCGCTCAGTCTGCTTAAGACCTTGCACCTGCTCGGTGTTGTTCTCTTTCTCGGCAATATCATTGTCACTGCCTTCTGGAAAATCATGGCTGACTGTACGCGCGATCTGGCTGTGATCCGGTTCGCCGTGCGTGCGACCAATTGGGCCGACCTCGTTTTCACCTTTGGCGGTATTGTGCTGCTGGCCGTCGCCGGCGGAAAGATGGTCGCGCTGGAAGGCGGCCTGATGCAAGCCGGCTGGCTGCATTGGGCTTACGGTCTGTTCATCGTGACGGGGTTGCTGTGGGTAGGCATCCTGATCCCGGTGCAAAGGGCGCAGGCGCGGTTGCTGTATCCCTTGCCGCGCGAGGCGCAGATTCCTGCACGCTATTGGAGGTTGTCGGCAATCTGGGCCGTGGCCGGTTCGGTCGCTACGGTGCTGCCACTGGGGATTTTGTATCTGATGACTGTCAAGCCAATCTGATATGCATGCTCACATTTGCTTGAACAAATGGGTGAACAGGCGGCTGACAGCCAGTGTTTCCGGGCGTGTGCGCAGCCGCAGCGACAGTTTTCCGGCTTCGTCGCGTTGCGCCGACTGCACCTGCGCGATCCGGACGACGGTGCCGCGATGGATCTGCCAGAACTGATCGGGATCGAGCTGCGGAATCAACTCCTTGAGGCTGGTGCGGATCAGTGATTCGCTGCCGGCCGTGACAACGTTGACGTACTTGTCGGTGGCTTCAAAATAAATCACTTCTTCTATCGGAATCAGCTTGATCTGATTGCCGACGGCTGCGCGTATCATGCGCAGCCGCTCCTGGGCTGCTGGTACCGGGGTTATACCGCGCAACTGTTGCAGCACGCGTTCCATGTCGTCACTGGTATTGCCGGGATTGCCGGTCTTGCGGTTTTGCGCCAGTCGGGCTTGCAGGCGTTCTACCGTTTTTGCCAGACGCTCGTCGTTGGCGGGTTTGAGTACGTAGTCGATGGCCGCCTGTTCGAAAGCCTGAACGGCGTAGTCGTCATAGGCGGTAACGAACACCAGCAGAGGAAACGTTTGTTCCTCCGGCCACTCGTCGGCCAGTTCACGCGCGGCCTCCAGTCCGCTCTTCCCGGGCATTTTGATATCGAAGAAGACGATGTCCGGCTGTGCCGCCAGCGCATGATCGACCGCTTCGATGCCGTTGGCGGCGACACCGATAATTTCCAGCTCCGGCCACAGGCGCTGCAAGGCGGCAGACAAGGCTGCAGCGAGCAGGGCTTCGTCTTCAGCAATCAGAGCGCGTGCGGCGAGAGTGGTCATCGCGGCATAGTCCTTTATCGTGTCGGGTTGGGATCGAGCGCCGTCAGAGGTATCGTGATCTGCGCCACGGTGCCTTGAGGGATATTGTGCGTCAGGGTCAATTCAGCCAGCGGGCCGTACAGTGCATCGAGGCGGGCACGGATATTTTCCAGGCCGAGGTGGATGCTTTCCGGCTTGTTGTAGCTGGTGGTAGTACTGAGTCCCATGCCGGTGTCGAACACGCTCACAATCAGCATGCCGTCATGCACGTTGACGCGGACGGTGCAATCGCCGCCTTCTATCTTGGGTTCGAGGCCGTGGCGTATCGCGTTCTCGACCAGCGGCTGCAGCAGCATCGGCGCGATCGGCGTGGGTTTGAGTTCGTCCGGCAGCTGCAGGCTGTAAGTCAGGCGCAAGCCCATGCGCAGTGACATCAGGCCGAGGTAAGCACTGGTCAGTTCAAACTCCTGTCCGAGCGAGGTCTGGGTGCTGCGCGAGGTTGACAGCGTGGCGCGCAGGTAGTGGATCAGCTGATCCAGCATTTGCTGGGCGCGGATGGGTTCGGTGGAAATCAGGGTTTGCAGTGTCGCCAGCGTGTTGAACAGCATGTGTGGCTCGATCTGCGCTTGCAGCATCTGCAACTGCGCCTGGACGGCCTGCTTTTCGATAATGACGTTGCGGGCTTCCAGTGCCGCCATTTTTTCGCGATTCCAGTAAAACAGCGTGGCGCCGACGCAGACCAGCAAGATCAACACGATGATGCCGATCGTGTTGTTGGCCTGGCTCAGAGTGAACCATTCGATTGGCCGCCCGATCAGTGCGCTGGCGATGGCATTGCCGATGAAAAACGACAGCGGTGCAAAAATCAGCAGCATGAGGAAGAAGCCGGGTTTGTTCGGCTCGTCTTTACCCCATAAAAAAATGCGGCCGCAGTCGATCAGCACCATGGCGGTAGTGCCGATACACATCGAGAACACCAGGTTCTCGACAAAGCCGGCGCCGATGCGCATGAGATACGTGACCACCACTGCGCACAGCAGGTTGATGATCATGGTCGGCACCAGCCCGCGTAGCAATTCCGGTGCGATGAGAGATAAGCGTGAAGCGATGGTTGTTGCGTTCGTGGTCATTGCCGGTGATTTTTCAATTCCTGTTCGATCATGCGTTGTTTCCATGCCGGAGGCAGTTGCATGAATACTTTCAAGCCGTGAAATAGTAACCCGATTCCCCATCCCAGTAACGGGCCGGCCGCCCAGAATGGCTTGTGTGCTTGCATGTGCGTTTGCAGCAGATTCAAGGTGATCAGGCCGGCATTAACCAGCAGATAGACGCCAAGATGGGCGAAGAAGCCGAGTTTGCGCTCGACGCGCCGGGTGGCGTCGGTCAGGATCGTATCGGACGATGGGGAAGATGCAGGCATGGTGATTTCCTCGTTGCAGGTGTAGCGGCATGATGCGCTGCGGATCGTGACGGAGACAGCGGTTTGCGACGAAGCGTCAAAATCGCAGCACGAAGTGCTGCCAAGCTGCGCGCCTCGGCATAGAATGGCGGCAACAAATTTTTTGCACGGAGAAAAACATGTGGCCATACCCAAAAGTTGCAGCACATCGCGGTGGCGGCACGCTCGCCCCGGAGAACACGCTGGCGGCGTTTCGCTGCGGCATGGAATTCGGTTTCAGGGCAGTGGAGTTTGATGTCATGCTGACCAGCGACGAGCAAGCCATCCTGATGCACGATCCTGTGTTCGGCCGCACGCTGCCGGGTGAAGGCAAGATTGCGGAACACACGCTGCAGGATTTGCAGAAGCTGGATGCAGGTGGCTGGCACAGCCCGAAATACGCCGGTGAACCGATCTGCACGCTGGCGCAGGTGCTGGAGTTCTGCCGCAGCAATGGCATTTGGATGAATATCGAAATCAAGCCGGCCGGTGAAGCTTATGCGGTGCGTACCGGCGAAGTTGCCGGCGAAGCCGTGGCGCGCTTTTTTGCTGATGAGATCGCCGCACATGTTCCTGGGCAGAATGATCGCAGTTTGCCGCTGTTTTCTTCGTTTTCTTTCGATGCGTTGATGGCGGCCAAGCGGGCAGCCCCGGGTATTCCGCGTGGCTTCCTGGTCGATAAGATTCCCGCTGACTGGGAACAGCGTTTGCAGGCGCTGAATGCGGTGGCGCTGCACACCAGCCACAAGAATTTGACGCCGGAACTGGCGCAGGCAGTGAAACAGGCTGGATATGGTTTATTCTGCTACACCGTCAATGAACCGGCACGTGCAGAAGAAATTCTGGGCTGGGGCGTTGACGGATTTTGTACGGATCGGATTGATCTGATCGGTCCGGCATAGGAAGAACATCGAAACACCGAAATAACCAAAAAAGACGAAACATAGAGGGAAGCAGTAATCATGAAAACCAAGGGCATGCTTTGCATGCTGACGGCTGCGGCCGCCATCACCATCGCTATTGCCGGAAACGCCGGCGCACAGCAAGGAAATACCCGGGGAAGCAGCCAGCATAAATATACCGACGACGCCATCGTCCGTGATCTGAAGGCCGGCAAGCTGACCGTGCGTGAAGCGCAAATCCTGCAGCAGCGGAACGATCAGGCTGCGGCAAAAACAGCGCCTAAAGCCGCTGCTCCTGCCAATGCACCAAAATCGACCGCAAAGAAGACGCATGCCGCCAAGCAGGTAAAAACAGGTAAGGCAGCCAAGGGCGCCAAGAAGAAAAGCAAGGCTCCCGTCAAGCATCTGACCAGTCCGCACGCCAAGCACGGTCAGGCTAAAGCGCAGCCGCATCATGCAGCTGCGAAGGGCGAACCGGCCAAGCCAGCCAAGTCGGCAAAGAAGAAAGGTAAGTCGGAAGACAAAGCTGCCACCAGGAAGCCGGAGCCAGTCCGCAAAACTGCGGTGAAATACATTAGGTAATTCCTGAATAGACGGCGCGTACGCAACGCTTAAAATGTGTCAACGCGAATCGAAAGCACAGCGTTAAAGATGCACAGGTGGTCGTATGTCAGAACGGATTCACCGAAATGACGTGGCGGATCTTGTATAACAAATCGTCAGCGCACTTGTAGTGAACCAACTTAAGAGGAAAAAGATGAAACTGAATAAATTACTGGCAGCAGTCCTGGTCGCCGCTTTCGCAATGCCTGTTCTGGCTCAGAACGCTCCTGCAGCAGCTCCGGGTGCTCCAGCAGCAACTGCACCAGCAGCAGCGCCGGCCGCAAAGCCAGCACATTCCAAGCACAAGAAACACGCTAAGAAGCACAAAAAGCACAAGAAACACGCCAAGAAGAAGAGCAATCTGTATCAAGGCGCCTGATTTACCGGAGGGGGTTTTAGCCACGCAAGCCGTGATGAGGCCAGGTCGGAAGGAAACGAGACCGGTCTGATTCAGGTTGCAGGTTGACATCACCATTAACCCGTTTGGAGCGATCCGAACGGGTTTTTTTGCGTCCGTATTTGCGTTTGCACATCAAGACATGCCCCGGGAGCGTTGCAGACCATGATTGTGATAGGGCTTATCACGTATAATCACCGGTTCGCAACATCTTTTTTGCACCGTTTTCTTTACAGTCCTCGAACATGAACTCAGCCGAAATCCGTGACAAGTTTTTGAAATTCTTTGAATCCAAGGGACATACCGTCGTCCGTTCGTCCAGTCTTGTGCCTGGCAACGACCCGACCTTGTTATTTACCAATTCCGGCATGGTGCAGTTCAAGGACGTGTTCCTCGGCACCGACAAACGCAATTACGTGCGCGCCACCTCCGTGCAGCGCTGCCTGCGCGCCGGCGGCAAGCACAACGATCTGGAAAACGTCGGCTACACCGCACGTCACCACACTTTCTTCGAAATGCTGGGCAACTGGTCTTTCGGCGACTATTTCAAGCACGACTCGCTGGTCTGGGCCTGGGAGCTGCTGACCAAGGTCTACGGCCTGCCGGCTGAAAAGCTGTGGGCGACCGTCTACGAAACCGACGACGAAGCCTACGACATCTGGCACAAGGTCATCGGCCTGCCGAAAGAGCGCATCGTGCGCATCGGCGACAACAAGGGCGCACCTTACGCTTCCGACAACTTCTGGCAAATGGCCGACACCGGCCCTTGCGGTCCTTGTTCGGAAATCTTCTACGACCACGGTCCTGACGTTTGGGGCGGTCCTCCGGGCAGCCCGGAGCAAGATGGCGACCGCTACATCGAAATCTGGAACAACGTGTTCATGCAGTTCGACCGCCAGATCGATCCGAAGACCGGCGAAGCCACGCTGACACCGCTGCCGGCGCCTTGCGTCGATACCGGCATGGGCCTGGAACGTCTGGCGGCGATTTTGCAGCACGTGCACAGCAACTACGAGATCGACCTGTTCCAGCGCCTGATCAAGGCCGCTGCACGCGAAACCAATATCACTGATCTGGAAAACAACTCGCTGAAGGTTATCGCCGACCATATTCGCGCGACTTCCTTCCTGATCGTCGACGGCGTGATTCCGGGCAATGAAGGCCGCGGCTATGTGCTGCGCCGTATCATCCGCCGCGCGCTGCGTCACGGTCACAAGCTGGGCCAGACCCAGCCGTTCTTCTACAAGCTGGTCAAGGATCTGGTCGCCGAAATGGGCGCCGCTTATCCGGAACTGCCGGAAGCCGCATCGCGTGTCGAACAAGTCCTCAAGCAGGAAGAAGAACGTTTCGGCGAAACGCTGGAACACGGCATGAAGATCCTCGAAGCAGCGCTGGCCAAGAACGCCACCAAGCTCGACGGCGAAACTGCTTTCACGCTGTACGACACCTACGGCTTCCCGCTGGATCTGACCGCCGACATTTGCCGCGAGCGTAATGTCGAGCTGGACGAAGCTGGTTTCGCGACCGCCATGGAACGCCAGAAATCGACTGCGCGTGCCGCGGGTAAATTCAAGATGGCTGCCGGTATCGAATACAGCGGCGACAAGACCAAGTTCGTCGGTTACGACGCGCTGGCGCAACAATCCAAGGTTGTTGCCCTGTACGTTGACGGTAGCGCGGTTACCAAGATCGACGCCGGTCAAGATGCCATCGTCGTACTCGACACAACACCGTTTTATGCAGAATCCGGCGGCCAGGCAGGCGATGCCGGCGCATTGGAATCGTCGGGCGCACTGTTTGCCGTGGCCGACACGCAAAAGATCCAGCCGGAAGTGTTCGGCCATCACGGCAGCCTGATCAAGGGCTCGCTGTCGGTGGGCGATGCCGTGGAAGCCAAGGTCGATGCAGAGCAGCGTGCGCAAACCATGCGCAACCACTCGGCAACCCATCTGATGCACAAAGCGTTGCGTGAAGTGCTGGGCAGCCATGTGTCGCAAAAGGGTTCGCTGGTCGACGCCGACAAGACGCGTTTCGACTTCAGCCACAATGCGCCGGTGACAGCCGAAGAAATCCGCCGTGTCGAAGAGATCGTCAATCGCGAAATCCTCGCCAATGCAGCGACCGAAGCCAAGCTGATGGGCTTTGACGATGCCGTCAGTGCAGGTGCGATGGCCTTGTTCGGTGAAAAGTACGGCGACGAAGTGCGTGTGTTGTCGATCGGCTCTTCGCGTGAACTGTGCGGTGGTACGCACGTCTCCCGCACCGGCGATATCGGCCTGTTCAAGATCGTGGCTGAGGGCGGCGTCGCGGCAGGTATTCGTCGTGTCGAAGCCGTTACCGGTGAAAACGCGCTGGCGCTGGTGCAGTCGCTCAGCAATCGCGTCAACGAAGCTGCGGCAGCATTGAAGGCGCAACCGGAAGAATTGATTCAGCGTATTGCTCAGGTGCAAGATCACGTCAAGTCGCTGGAAAAAGAACTGACCGCACTGAAGTCCAAGCTGGCCTCTAGTCAAGGCGATGAGTTGCTCACGCAAGCTGTTGACGTCAACGGCATCAAGGTACTGGCCGCCACGCTGGAAGGCGCCGACGTTACCGCACTGCGCGAAACCATGGACAAGCTGAAAGACAAGCTGAAGACAGCCGCCATCGTGCTGGCATCGGTCAAGGACGGCAAGGTCAGCCTGATCGCCGGTGTGACTGCGGATGCAACATCCAAGGTCAAGGCGGGCGACCTGGTCAACTTTGTCGCGCAGCAGGTTGGCGGCAAGGGTGGCGGACGTCCCGACATGGCGCAAGCCGGCGGTACCGATCCGAGTGGTTTGCCGAAGGCGCTGGAAGGCGTCGCGGCCTGGGTCGGCACGAAGGCTTAAGGGGCATCAACGTCGTGAGCGACTTCAAGTTCTGTCCTGTCTGCGCCACGTCGCTGGTCATGCGCGCGGACGAACAAGAGGCGGGCAAGCTGCGGCTTGCCTGTCCCGACGGCCATTGGACACATTGGGATAACCCTTTGCCGGTACTGGCGGGCTTGGTCGAGATCAACGGCAAGATGTTGCTGGCACGTAATGCGGCGTGGCCAGAAGGTCGGTTTGCACTGATTACCGGCTTCATGGAGCGGGACGAAACGCCGGAACAAGGCATCGCACGAGAAATCAAAGAAGAAACCAATCTCGATGCCAACCAGATCACCTTGATCGGCGTTTACGAGTTCATGCGCAAGAATGAATTGATCATTGCGTATCACGTCAAGGCGACGGGTGAGATCAAGTTGTCTCCGGAATTGCTGGAGTACCGTTTGGTTGCGCCGCCTGACTTGCGGCCTTGGCCTGCAGGGACGGGATACGCGGTGGCAGACTGGATGCGGCGTCATGATTTGCCGGTGCAGTTTGTCGAGTTTGCCGGTTCATCCACCCCGCTAGTTTCTCCTGCACAAGCTTAGTGCGGTAAATACAACAGAGTATGTTGCGACGCACCAACAAGGTTCATGTTGGAGTAGAATTCTAGAACGATCACTAGGAATTTTAGATTCACAGTATGGTTATTGAATTTCACAGAGAGCTGGATGCACGGGGCCTGAATTGCCCGCTGCCGATACTGAAAACCAAGAAGGCCTTGGCCGATATGTCGAGTGGTCAGGTATTGCGTGTGACGGCCACAGACACCGGTTCGGTGCGCGACTTCCAGGCTTTCGCCAAGCAGACAGGCAATGACTTGCTGTCACAATCGCAAGAGAATCAGGAATTCATTTTCTTCATGAAGCGTAAATAATTTACGCATTGTTGAAAATGCGTTTCCGGCTGCGCTGCAGATAACAAGGCAGCTGGATCAGGTTGTAAAACAAGATACAAAAAAACGCCCGCTGATGCGGGCGTTTTTTATTGGTGCGCTGTGGTTCAGTGAAAGCGACTACCGATCTCCGGATGGAAGCTCTCGGCACGTGCAATCGGCCAATATTTTTCGTAGACCTGATAGCGGTAATTGCCGGTGATCAGATCACCCGGCTCCAGATACTTGAGCATCTCCGACAGCAATTGAATTTCGTGATCGTTGATGCGATGAACGATGTGGAAAGCGCGCAGCGCCGAGGTATGCGGCAAGCCGGCAGCCTGTACCAGCTCTTGCAATGCATGCAGCGTGCTTTGATGGAAGCGATGCACGCGTTCTGCCTTGTCCGGTACGACCAGTGCGCGGGCGCGTGTGGCGTTCTGTGTGGCCACGCCCGTCGGGCAACGGTCGGTGTGGCAGCTTTGCGATTGGATGCAACCCAGCGCAAACATGAAGCCGCGTGCCGAGTTGCACCAGTCGGCTCCGATAGCCAGCGTACGTGCAACGTCAAAGGCCGTGATGATCTTGCCGCTGGCGCCGATCTTCACGCGGTCGCGCATGCCAATGCCGACGAGCGTGTTGTGCACCATCAGCAAACCTTCTTGCAGCGGCATGCCGACATGGTCGACAAATTCCAGCGGTGCCGCGCCGGTGCCGCCTTCGGAGCCGTCGACGGTGATGAAGTCGGGCACGATGTTGGTTTCCAGCATGGCCTTGGCGATGCCAAAGAACTCCCACGGATGGCCCACGCAAAGTTTGATGCCGGTGGGTTTGCCGCCTGACAGCGTGCGCAGCTTGTCGATGAATTGCAGCAGGCCGATCGGTGTCGAGAACGAAGAATGCACCGCCGGCGAAATGCAATCGATGCCCATCGGAATGCCGCGCGTGGCGGAAATCTCGGGTGTAATCTTGGCCGCCGGCAGCACGCCGCCGTGGCCGGGTTTGGCGCCTTGCGACAGCTTCACTTCAATCATCTTCACTTGCGGCGCATTAGCCTGCACAGCAAATTTTTCTTCGTCGAAGCTACCGTCGGGATGACGGCAACCGAAATAGCCCGAGGCGATTTGCCACACCAGGTCGCCGCCGAATTCGCGGTGATAAGCGGAGATCGATCCTTCGCCGGTATCGTGCGCGAAGTTGCCCTTTTTTGCGCCCTGATTAAGCGCACGGATGGCGTTGGCCGACAGCGAGCCGAAGCTCATCGCCGAGACGTTGAAGACCGACATCGAATACGGTTGCGCAAGCCCTTCGCCGACAACCACGCGGAAGTCGTGGCTGGCAATTTTGGTTGGCGACAGCGAGTGGCCGATCCATTCGTAACCGGCGACTTTGACATCCAGTTCGGTACCGAAAGGGCGGCTGTCGACGTCGGCTTTGGCGCGCTGATAGACCACGCTGCGTTTTTTACGCGTGAATGGTGCGCCGTCGTTTTCGCCTTCAAAAAAGTACTGCCGAAGCTCCGGGCGGATCGCTTCGAACATGAACCGGAAATGCCCCATCAACGGATAGTTGCGCAGCACGGCATGGCGGCGTTGGACGACATCGCGCACGCCGATGATGCTGAACACCAGCGGCACGGCGGCCCACCACCAGCTCACCATGTGCCCTGAGGCGAGGATGGCGAGTGCCAGCGTCAGAAAGAGTACGAACCATAAAACCAGGTAACGAGTTGCCCACATACCAGCATCCTTTTTGTTGTTTGTCAGGCGGTGTTGGGATTCTACTGCCGCCGTTGCTCGTCTATAGGGCGAAAAGAGTGGTATTTATTTCAATTCCAGAAGATTCGATGTTGCACCGTTGTGGTGCTGTATGGTGGCGCTTTGTGTGTGCTTTGTCTGTAACTGGGCAGGTGGAATGAAGATTGCATTGCCACGCGGATACACATACCCGTGAGTTTGTCCCTCAGCCGCTAAATCGTTGAGTGGCATTGTTATTGCTAGTTGTTAGCAAAAAAAGCACGCACCACTACGTAGGCGTCATGTAGTCCGTTTCTTCTCTCCGAATTTTCCTTTGTTGTTGCCCTTGGGCACTACTGATTGTGTAAACCCGTTTATATGAAGATTGTTGCCTCCTCAATTCCGCCGGATCATGCCGCCGCAATCACATCGATCGCCAGACCGCCACGTCTGCTGGAGACGTTGCTGGCGAATCTGGACGGCATGGTCTATCGCTGCCGCGATGATGAACAATGGACAATGGAATTTGTCAGTGAGGGCTGCTTTGAACTGACGGGTTATCAGCCGCAGGACTTGCTGTTCAATCACAGGATTTCGTACGAAAACATTACCCATCCCGATGATCGTGATGCTGTGCGGCAAGTCATTCTCTCCTGTCTGACTGCCAAGCGTCGTTTTGAGATGGAATATCGCATCATCCGCGCCGATGGCGAAGTGCGCTGGGTCTGGGAGCGCGGCGTCGGAATTTACAATGCTACCGGCACACTGGATGCGCTTGAAGGCTACGTGCAGGATGTGACGGCGCGCAAGGAGGCCGATCAGGCTTTATTGGAGGCGGAGCGGCGTTATCGCAGCATTTTTGAAAATGCCATCGAAGGTGTTTTTCAGTCGACCCCGGATGGTGGTTATATTGCTGTCAATCCGGCGCTGGCACGCATTTACGGTTATAAATCGCCGGAAGATCTCATCGTCAGCTTGCGCGACATCAAACATCAGTTGTACGTCGAGCCGGAGCGCCGTACTGAATTCATGAAGATGATGGAGCAATTCGGTTCGGTATCGAATTTTGAGTCACGCGTGTATCGCCGCGATGGCGAAATTATCTGGATTTCGGAAAATGCCCGTGCCGTGCACGACGATGCCGGTACGCTGATGTTTTACGAAGGCACCGTGGAGGCGATCACCGAGCGCAAGCTCTATGAAGCGGAAATTCGCCATCAAGCCACGCACGATGCGCTGACCGGTTTGCCTAACCGCACGATGCTGCACAATCATCTGCAGCGCGCGGTACAGAACTCGCGTCAGAAGGGTTCGCTGACGGCAGTGGTATTTGTCGATCTGGATCAGTTCAAATTCATCAACGACAGTCTGGGGCATCAGGTCGGCGACGAGTTGCTCAAGACGGTGGCGCAGCGCCTGGTGTCCTGCGTACGCGAAACCGACATGGTGGCGCGCCAGGGCGGTGACGAGTTCGTACTGGTGCTGCAGAATCAGCCGGACGAAAGCAATATCACCGAAGTCCTGCAACGTATCCTGACCGCCGTGGCGCGGCCTTGGGTGGTAGGCGATCGCGAATTTCACATTACCTGCAGCATCGGTGTGAGCCGTTGCCCGACAGATGGTCGTGATGTGGAAACGTTGCTCAAGAACGCCGACTCCGCCATGTACAAGGCCAAGGAGCTGGGGCGCAACAACTTCCAGTATTTCGCCGGCTGGATGGATGCGCAGGTCAGCAACCGTCTGGAGATGCTGGTAAGCCTGCGGCGCGCGCTCGATCGCGATGAGTTCAAACTGTATTACCAGCCCAAGATCAGTCTGGCCAGTGGTCGCATTATTGGCGCTGAGGCCTTGATTCGCTGGATCTCGCCGGAGCAAGGCATGGTGCCGCCGGATCGTTTCATTCCCTTTGCGGAGGAGGCTGGTCTGATTGTGCCGATCGGCGAATGGGTGTTGCGTACCGCCTGTGCGCAAAACAAACTCTGGCAAGACGCCGGGCTCGTACCGATTCCGGTAGCCGTCAATCTGTCGCCTCGGCAACTCGATCAGAATTTGCCTGAATTCGTGCGCCAGGTGCTGGTCGAAAGTGGTCTTGCCGCTGCCTGGCTGGAACTGGAAATTACTGAAAACGTGGTCATGCGCGACGCTGAAAAGACCGTCGCGACCCTGAACGCGCTCAAGCGCCTGGGTTTGCAGGTGTCGGTGGACGATTTCGGTACCGGTTATTCCAGTCTCAGCTACCTGCGTCGTTTTCCTGTGGATGCCTTGAAGATCGACAAGTCTTTCGTACGGGACATTGCGCGCGATACGGACAGTGCCGCCATCGTCAAGGCAGTCATTTCTCTCGGTCATATCCTGAATCTGCGCGTCATCGCCGAAGGCGTGGAGGATCAGGAGCAATACAACTTCCTGCTGGAAAACGGCTGCGATGAGGTGCAGGGTTACCTGCTTGGCAAGCCGATGCCGGTGGACGATTTCACGCGCCGACTGGAGCTGGAGATGCAAACCGGCTTGTCATGAGAAGCTGAATCGGCGCAATCCTGTTGACCGTTACCACCCGCAAACAAAGGCCGGGTCATGGTTGGGCCGCGTTCAGGCAACAGTCAGGCGTCAGCGTGTAAATAATGTATGACGCCTGCAACGAAGCGACATTCGGTCTGGGCTTTGTGCTAAACTCCGCGCAGTATATTTTGCATTTTGCCTCCGGCCACCCGAAAACTCAGCTCGGCGCCGTTTGCAAGGTCAAAAGTTGAAATGGTGCGAGAATCTGGGAACTCAAGATTCTGTGTTCGCAACCAAGCCTTATTTTCCCGCTCATCTTCAACCTCCTATAAACGAGCGCCGGGAAGCAGCACCAACAGCATCAAAGCAGTATTTCAGGTTCAAGAGCCTGACAGCACCGTTGGCGCTGCGATGAAACTCAACCCGTGCAGCCAGGCTTCGCTTCGTTTTGGTCGAGCCCCTAAACTTTTGTTAAACAGTCGCACAAGAGTCGTACATGAATACTATTGAGGCCAAGAAAGTCCTCGAAACAGCATTGCTATGTGCTCACGAGCCATTATCAATCAACGATTTGAAGAAGCTTTATGTATCCGGTGAGGATGTCGAAAGCGAAATGACGTCAGATGCCATCCGGCAGATGTTGGAAGAGTTGCGTGAAGACTGGATTGACAAGGGTGTTGAAGTTGTCAGTTTGTCGACAGGCTGGCGCTTTCAGAGTCGAGCCGAGATGAAGGTCTATCTGGATCGTCTGAATCCGGAAAAGCCGCCGAAATACACTCGCGCTACGCTGGAAACACTGGCCATCATCGCGTATCGCCAGCCGGTGACGCGTGGTGACATCGAAGAAATTCGCGGTGTCACCGTCAGTTCGCAAACCGTTCGCTTGCTGGAAGATCGCGGCTGGATCGAAGCCATCGGCCATCGCGACGTCCCCGGGCGTCCGGCCTTGTTTGCGACGACCAAGCGTTTTCTGGATGACCTCGGTTTGACCTCGCTGGATCAGTTGCCGCCATTGCGCACTGTTACCAAGGAAGGTGTTGTCGATCCGGGCGCGTTGCTGGAGTTGCAAGCTCTTGAAGCCGGGATGCAGGCCAGCCTGATTGCCGAAGGTGAAGCGGTCGAAGGCGACGCTTCAGAGATTGCAAGTGCCGAAGATGCGACAGCTGAATTGGACCAGGTCGAGCCTGCTGAAAATACAGAAACGGTTGAACTTGCCGACGCTGAAAGCGCCATAGCAACAAGCGACGGCGATATGGCTGCTGAGGTTGCTGAGACTGCCGAGGCGGCTGATGTTGATACCGGTGCCGAAAAGAATGCGGAAGAAATTTCCGGGGAAGAAATCGAGAACGACGTGGATGCGATTGCACCAAGCGTTGCCAACTACGAAGAAGTGCAGGTCGAAAGCCCTGCGTCTGCTGAAGAAATTCACACCAAGGACCCTGCCTCCGGTCATGCAAATGACGCCGCGCCCGGTCTGAATAACCACGATTCAAATAATGAAACCATCTAGTTCCAACGATGAGAAGCAGGTAGACCTCTTTGGTGCTGCCGCGGACAATGCCGATACTGCCGCCGCCAAACCGGCTGCGCGCAAGCGGACCAAAAAGGTAGTCGCCGACGAGCCTGTCGCCGAAGAAGTTGCGCCGGTCAAGAAGGCTGCGGTCAAAAAGACCGTAACTAAAAAAGCTGCTGCTGAGAAAGCTGCGACTGATGTTGCTGCGCCAGTTGCCGCTGCTGCGGTTGCCGAGGCCGCGCCCGCTGGTGAAGCTGCTGCGCCGAAGAAGCGCGCGACCCGCGCCAAGAAGCCGGCGGCTGATGCTGCTGCGGAACCCGCGCCCGTCGTCGCCTCTGCTCCTGTCGCTCCCGCTGCTGCGCCAGAAGCGCCGAAAGTCATTGTTACTATCGGCGAAGAAGTGACTGCCGCTCCTGTTTTGCTGGATGCGCCTGCTGACAATGCGCGCACCAAGCCGGCTCGACGTGGTGTTCGCGGGCCGCGTGCCTTGCGTAACAACCGCGCTGCCCAGCGCGCTGCGGAAAGCAGCGAAGCTGCGCCCGTCAATCCGGCGGTTGCCGATGCTGCTGTTTCTCACATTGCCGGCGATGCCAATGCGCCGGTTCCTGTTGCTGATCAGGCCATGGCTGAGTCGCGCCGTGATGGTCAGGGGCAGGATCGTAATCGTCAGCAAAAGGGCAAGAAGCCATTCGCCAAAGGCGGCAAGCCGAAGGCGCCGCAACTGGGTTTGCGCTCGCACGACGCAGGTGACGATATTTTCTCGTTTGTCACTTCGGATGCGTACGACAAGGAAGACGGCGGCAAAGGCGGTGCTCGTAACGGTCATCAACTGCGCGGCAAGAACGGTCGCCGCGATCTGACCTCCGAGGATGACGCCCCCAAGCTGCACAAAGTACTGGCTGATTCCGGTCTCGGTTCGCGCCGCGATATGGAAGAGCTGATCGTTGCCGGCCGCGTGTCGGTCAACGGTGAGCCTGCGCATATCGGTCAGCGTATTCTGCCGACCGATCAGGTGCGTATCAACGGCAAGTTGCTGCAACGCAAAGTCAGCAAAAAACCACCACGCGTTCTGGTGTATCACAAGCCTGCCGGTGAAATCGTCAGTCATAACGATCCTGAAGGTCGTCCATCGGTTTTCGATCGCCTGCCGAACATGAAGGCTGCGAAATGGCTGGCTGTCGGCCGTCTCGACTTCAACACCGAAGGTCTGTTGCTGTTTACAACCTCCGGCGACCTCGCGAACCGCCTGATGCACCCGCGCTACAACATTGAGCGTGAATATGCCGTGCGTACGCTGGGTGAGCTCGAACAGGGCATGCGTCAGAAGCTGTTGCACGGCGTTGAGCTGGACGACGGCGTGGCGCAATTCTCCAAGATCGCCGACGGCGGCGGCGAAGGCGTCAACAAGTGGTACCGCGTGACCATCGGCGAAGGCCGTAATCGCGAAGTGCGCCGCATGTTTGAGGCTATCGGTCTGACCGTTTCGCGTCTGATCCGTACCCGCTACGGCATGATGATGTTGCCGCAAGGTCTCAAGCGCGGTCGCTGGGAAGAATTGGAAGAAAATGCCGTACGCGGCATGCTGGCTGCCTGCGGTCTGGAAAAAGTCGGCGGCGATGCCCCGGCCGGCAACGGCAAGGGACGTGGCAACAGTGCGAATGGCAATAATGGCAACAGCAACGGTCAGCCGCGCAGCAACGCCAATGCCAATCCGATGCAACAAAAAGGTCCGCGCCGCGAACCGTGGCAGGGTCAAGGTCAGGGGCCTCGTCAGGGGCAGGGCCAAGGTCAGGGCCAGGGTGGTCGTCCGCAGCAAAACAAGCCGCGTCAGCCCGATCCTTTACAGACCGCGCTGGGCTTCCCGGATGCGGGTCAGCGTCGTCAAAACCGTCCGCAGCGCAGTAGTGGCATGGCCGGTCAGGGCATGGGCGCAGGCGGTATGCCGCGTCGTCGGCGCGGGTAAGTCTTTGATTGCTCGGGGATTTCTTTTGTGAAATATCGGGCTGTCTGGGGTATGTCCGGCAATCTTGAATTGCCGGACATACCGTAATCGGTTATAATGCGCAAGTTAACGGGGTAATTCACGGCAAATAATGCACCGTGAAACGGCTTGCAGTTGAATAAACGATAAGAGCGATGGGCAGATGCCCATTTTTTTTTTGCTGAACAAATTGATGTATCTGCGCCGTGAAGTTAGGCGCGCAGAAAAGAAGGCGGAGAGATTTTCTTGCAATTGCTGGATTTGATTGAAACCACCCTGTCGGGGATGGGCTACGAACTGGTTGACCTCGAGAAGGCGCCGCGCGGTCTCGTGCGCGTGTTTATCGATTTCCCGTTTGAAGATGCCGACAAGGGGCCGATCACGGTCGAGGATTGCGAGAAGGTCACGCATCAGTTGCTGCACGTCTTTACGGTCGAAAACGTCGATTACGAGCGGCTGGAAGTGTCGTCGCCGGGACTGGATCGTCCGCTGAAGAAGCTGAGCGACTATGTGCGTTTTGCTGATCAGGAAGCGGTCATCAAGCTGCGCCTGCCGATGGCAAGTGCGGCTAATCGCAAGTCGTTTCAAGGCATCTTGCGTGCTCCTGAAGGCGAGAACTTAAAACTGGAATTTGAAGCAAACGATGGGTCGGCAGCGGTGTTGGATTTCACACTCGCCGATGTGGATAAGGCACGCCTGGTGCCGAAAGTGGATTTTAGGAGTCGCAAAGCATGAGTCGCGAAGTTTTGTTATTGGTCGATGCGCTTGCGCGCGAAAAGAACGTCGATAAAGATGTGGTCTTCGGAGCACTGGAGCATGCGCTCGCGCAAGCTACCAAGAAGCGCTACGAAGGCGAAGTCGACATCCGTGTGTCGATCGACCGCGAAAGCGGCGAATTTGAATCGTTCCGCCGCTGGCATGTTGTGCCTGACGAAGCCGGTCTGCAATTGCCCGACCAGGAAGTGTTGCATTTCGAAGCCAAAGAACAAATTCCCGATATCGCCGTCGATGAATACATCGAAGAGCCGATTGAGTCGGTTGAGTTTGGCCGCCGCTTCGCGCAAGACACCAAGCAAGTCGTCCTGCAACGCATCCGCGACGCTGAGCGCGAACAGATTCTGGCTGATTTCCTGGAACGCGGCGATTCGCTGGTGACAGGTACGATCAAGCGCATGGAACGCGGCGATGCAATCGTCGAGTCCGGCAAGATCGAAGCGCGTCTGCCACGCGACCAGACGATTCCAAAAGAAAACCTGCGTATCGGCGACCGTGTCCGTGCTTACATCCTGCGTATCGACCGCAATGCACGCGGCCCGCAAGTGATCCTGTCGCGTACGGCTCCTGAGTTCATCATGAAGCTGTTCGAACTGGAAGTTCCGGAAATCGAACAAGGCTCGCTGGAAATCAAATCGGCAGCACGTGACCCTGGCGTGCGCGCCAAGATCGCCGTCTTCACCAGCGACAAGCGCATCGATCCTATCGGTACATGTGTCGGCATGCGCGGTTCGCGCGTGCAGGCTGTGACCGGTGAACTGGGCGGTGAGCGCGTCGATATCGTGTTGTGGTCGGAAGATCCGGCGCAATTCGTGATCGGTGCTCTGGCTCCTGCCAATGTTTCCTCGATCGTCGTGGATGAAGAAAAGCACGCCATGGACGTCGTCGTGGACGAAGAAAACCTGGCGATTGCGATTGGTCGCGGTGGTCAAAACGTACGTCTGGCAGCTGAGTTGACCAACTGGCAGATCAACATCATGACAGCGGAAGAGTCGGCCGATAAGTCGGCGCAGGAAACTGCAGCGATTCGCATCCTGTTCATGGAAAAGCTGGACGTCGATCAGGAAGTCGCAGACATCCTGGTGGAAGAAGGTTTTGCCAGCCTGGAAGAAATCGCTTACGTGCCGATCAACGAAATGCTCGAGATCGAGTCTTTCGACGAAGACACCGTCAACGAACTGCGTAACCGTGCACGCGATGCACTGGTGACAGAAGCGATTGCTTCCGAAGAAGGTTTGGAAGGCATGGACGAAGCGCTGATCAATTTCGAAGGAATGGATCGCGTCGTTGCCGGCAAGCTTGGCCTGGCCGGTGTCAAGACCGTGCCTGCTTTTGCTGCACTGGCATACGACGAATTCGGCGCCATCCTGGCGTTGTCGGCCGAGCGTGCGCGCCAATTGATTGAAAATGAATTTGAAGATGTGACCGACGATGAAATGAAGCTCATCGATGCTAAATACGACGAGCGTGCCAAGGCATTGCAAGCCAAAGCATGGAGTACCGCGGAAGCGAAGCAATAAGCTCCCGCGTACCCACATCATCTGCCGAGCCACATAGAAAAGAGGACTGAATGGCAAGTAACAACGTAGCCCAATTTGCCACCGAGCTGAAAATGCCGGCGGATTTGCTACTTACCCAGCTGCGATCTGCCGGAGTTGAAAAAAGCTCCGAGTCCGATCCTTTGTCAAAAGAAGACAAGGACCGTCTCCTGGAGCATTTGCGTCGCGTACGCGGAGCAGCTCCGGAAGGCGAGAAGAAAAAAATTACGCTGACCCGTAAAGAAACGACTGAAATCAAGCAAGCTGATTCCACCGGCAAGTCGCGCACGATTCAAGTGGAAGTGCGTAAGAAGCGCACCTTCATCAAGCGTGACGAACCTGCTGCGGAAGAAGTCCCAGCGCCGGCCGTTGCGCCGACCACGGATCCTGCTGAGATTGAGCGCCGTGCTGAGGAAGTGCGTCGCCATGCTGAACTGATTGCCCGTCAGGAAGCCGATTTGCGTGAGAAGCAAGAGCGTCTGGCGCAACTCGAAGCTGAAAAGGTCGAGCAAGCCAAGGCCGCAGAGCTGGAGGCGCAAAAGGCTGAACGCGAAGCCAAGCAAGCCGCTGAAGAAGAGGCCAAGCAGGCCGCTGCCGAAGCAGCTGAAAAAGCCAAGGCGACTGCTGGCGCTGCGGCTCCGGCCAAGGCTGCTGAAGACGCTGCTGCGGAAGAAAAGAAGCGTGCTGCTGCGGAAGAAGCGAAGAAGAAGGCCGCTCAGGTCACTAAAGAAGCCGCGGATCGCGTCGTTGCTGCTGAGCGCGCCCGTAAGGCTGTGGAAGACGAAGTCGCTCAGATCAAGGCCATGATGAATGCGCCGCGCCGTGTGGTGAAGGCTCCTGAGCCTGCACCGGCACCTGCTGCGACCAAGACATCTGAAGGCACCTTGCACAAGCCGGCTGACAAAAAGCCTGGCGAGAAGAAGGACGACAAGAAGGCGCCTGTCGCCGTCGACAAGAAGTCGATCAAGTCGGCCAACGTCTCGTCGACCTGGCAAGATGATGCTGCCAAGAAGCGCGGCACCGGCATGAAGACACGCGGCAACACTGGCACTGGTGGCCGTGATGGCTGGCGCGCTGGTCCAAAGGGCCGCCGCAATTCGCATCACGACGACCATGAAAGCAATTTCCAGGCGCCGACTGAAGCTGTCATCAAGGACGTGCACGTTCCGGAAACCATCACTGTCGCTGAAATCGCGCACAAGATGTCGGTCAAGGCTTCCGAAGTCATCAAGCATCTGATGAAGCTGGGCCAGATGGTCACCATCAACCAGGTGCTGGATCAGGAAACCGCGATGATCGTGGTGGAAGAAATGGGCCATCGCGCTCATCCTGCCAAGCTTGACGATCCTGAAGCATTGCTGGAAGAAGGCGTTGAACATCCTGACGCAGAAATGTTGCCACGCGCACCGGTTGTTACCGTCATGGGTCACGTTGACCACGGTAAAACCTCGCTGCTGGATTACATCCGTCGCGCCAAGGTTGCATCCGGCGAAGCCGGCGGCATTACTCAGCATATCGGCGCGTACCACGTGGAAACACCACGCGGCATGATCACCTTCCTCGACACCCCGGGCCACGAAGCGTTTACCGCAATGCGTGCCCGTGGTGCCAAGGCGACCGACATCGTTATTCTGGTGGTGGCAGCCGACGACGGCGTGATGCCGCAAACCAAGGAAGCGATCGCTCACGCGAAGGCCGGCGGCGTGCCGCTGGTTGTGGCGATCAACAAGATCGACAAGCAAGGCGCCAATCTGGATCGCGTCAAGCAGGAACTGGTCGCTGAGGGCGTCGTGCCGGAAGAATACGGTGGCGAGTCGCCATTCATCTCCGTGTCTGCGAAGACCGGCGAAGGCATCGACTCCCTGCTGGAAAACGTGTTGCTGCAAGCCGAAGTGCTGGAGTTGAAAGCCGCTGTTGACGTCCCGGCCAAGGGCCTGGTCATCGAAGCCAAGCTCGACAAGGGCCGCGGTCCGGTCGCAACGATTCTGGTGCAGTCCGGTACTTTGAAGCGCGGCGACGTGGTGCTGGCAGGTTCGGCCTACGGTCGTGTCCGTGCGATGCTGGATGAAAGCGGCAAGAGCATTACCGAAGCCGGTCCGTCGATCCCTGTTGAAATTCAGGGTTTGACAGAAGTGCCGAGCGCCGGTGAAGAAGTACTGGTCATGACGGATGAGCGCAAAGCGCGCGAAATCGGTCTGTTCCGCCAAGGTAAGTTCCGCGACGTCAAGCTGGCCAAGCAGCAGGCTGCGAAGCTGGAAAACATGTTCGAACAGATGGCCGAAGGCGAGGTCAAGAACCTGCCGATGATTATCAAGACCGACGTGCAAGGTTCGCAAGAAGCGCTGGTGCAATCGCTGCAAAAACTGTCCACCGCCGAAGTGCGTGTTCAGGTGGTGCATGCGGCGGTCGGTGGTATTTCCGAAAACGACGTCAACCTCGCGGTGGCATCGAAGGCGGTCATCATCGGCTTCAACACCCGTGCCGACGCATCTGCCCGCAAGCTGGCCGAAGCCAATGGCGTCGACATCCGCTACTACAACATCATTTACGATGCTGTGGACGAAGTAAAAGCGGCGATGTCGGGCATGCTGGCACCGGAGAAGCGCGAACAGGCCCTGGGTCTGGTCGAGATTCGCCAGGTGTTCGTGGTCAGCAAGGTCGGTTCGATTGCCGGTTGCTACGTGCTGGAAGGTCTCGTCAAGCGCGGTTCCTCGGTACGTCTGTTGCGCAACAACGTGGTCTTGTGGACCGGCGAGCTGGATTCGCTCAAGCGCTTCAAGGACGACGTCAAGGAAGTCAAATCGGGCTTCGAGTGCGGTCTGTCGTTGAAGAACTACAACGATATCCAGGAAGGCGATCAGCTGGAGATTTTCGAAGTACAGGAAGTCGCACGTACTTTGTAATTCGCAAGCAACAAGAAGGGCGGGTAGTCTGGCATTAAGCCGGATGCCTGCCCGGTTTCATTCAGGTTTCACGAAATTCAACAAATGCAGTTCAATGCCGGCCAGGTCTGATGCAGTGCAAGTATCGCGAGATATTGCCGCGCAGGGCGAGTCGGCCGAGGTCAGTTTCTCAGCATGGCAAAACACAGCAAATCCATTCCAGGGCGCGGTCTGCGCGTCGCCGATCAGATTCAGCGCGATCTGTCGGAAATCATCGCATTCGAGTTGAAGGACCCGCGTGTGGGGATGGTCACGATCACTGAAGTGCAAGTGACGCCGGACTATGCGCATGCCAAGATTTTCTTTACGACGTTGAAAGACGACAAGCAGGCCATTCAGGACACGCTTACCGGCCTGTCCAAGGCTTCCGGTTTCCTGCGTGGTCAACTGGGCCGTCGTCTGACCATTCATACATTGCCTGATTTACATTTTGTGCACGATAACTCGACTGTGCGCGGCATCGAAATGTCGCGTCTGATCGACGAGGCGAATGCCACCCGTGCCAAGGATGCTGACGAAAACTGAGTTTTTCACGATGGCCTGATGCTTCAGAGTGAAGCACGCCATCGCCGCATCGATTGACGATTTCTCCGGATTTGACACACATGGCGCATTCTTCGCCTTCGCAACCTCGCCCTCCCAAGATTCCGCGCGTGCCCGTACATGGTGTGCTGCTGCTGGATAAATCAGTGGGCTGGTCCAGTAATGACGCATTGATCAAAGCCAAGCGCCTGCTTAACGCGCTGAAGGCTGGTCATACCGGTACGCTCGATCCGTTTGCGACCGGCTTGCTGCCTTTGTGCTTCGGCGAGGCGACCAAGTTTTCGCAGGATTTGCTGGAAGCGGACAAGACCTATGAGGCGGTTGTCCATCTGGGTATCGTCACCAACACCGGCGACACCGAAGGCGAAGTGCTCGGCACCAAGCCTGTCGATGTCAGCCTTGCGCAGATCGAGTCGGCGTTGCAGCAGTTTCGCGGCGAGATTTCGCAAGTACCGCCAATGCATTCGGCGCTCAAGCGCGACGGCAAGCCCTTGTACGAATATGCGCGTGCAGGTATCACGCTGGAGCGTGAAGCGCGCAAGGTAACGATCCATCAGCTCGAGTTGCTCAGCTATGAAGCGCCTTTTTTGCGTATCCGTGTGATGTGCAGCAAGGGTACCTATATTCGCGTGCTTGGCGAAGACATCGGCGCATTGCTTGGTTGTGGCGCCCATTTGAATCAATTGCGCCGTACCGGTGTCGGTGCGTTGACGCTGGAGGGCAGTGTGACGCTCGATCAGTTCATCGCACTCGAAGACAGCCAACGCACGCAAGCCTTGCTGCCGGTGGACGGGTTGCTGACGACTTTTCCGGCGGTGATGCTGACGGATGTGCTGACCGAGCGCTTCTTGCACGGGCAGCGTCTGGCGCTCGGCAAGGAAGGTATTGCATTGCCCGCAGAATCAGGCCGGGCAAGGGTTTATCAGGAAAGTAACGGGCGCCTTCTGGGCACCGGTTTAATGCAGGAATTCGGCATACTGGCGCCGGAAAGGCTGATTTCGACTTTGTCGAACTAGCGGCTCATAGCAGCAGTAATTGCGGTACTCGCCAGTTGGAATGAAAGTACAGCAACTCTTTGAAATTATTAGGCTTTTTAAAGTTCGTGCGTCGCAGCATGTTATAATGCGCGCCTCTCAGGATTCGGCAGACCAACTTAACTCAATCATGTCAAACAATAAACGCGCTATTCGCAACATCGCCATCATCGCCCACGTTGACCATGGCAAAACCACCCTCGTCGACCAATTGCTGCGCCAGTCCGGTACCTTCCGCGACAACCAGCAGGTTGATGCCCGCGTGATGGATTCGAACGATATCGAAAAAGAACGCGGCATTACCATTCTGTCGAAGAACTGCGCCGTGGAATACAAGGGTACGCACATCAACATCGTCGATACCCCAGGCCACGCCGACTTCGGCGGTGAAGTAGAGCGCGTGCTGTCGATGGTCGACAGCGTGTTGTTGCTGGTTGATGCGCAAGAAGGTCCGATGCCGCAAACGCGTTTCGTGACGCGCAAGGCACTGGCGCTGGGTCTGAAGCCTATCGTTGTGGTCAACAAGATCGACCGCGAAAACGCTGATCCGCAAAAGGCAGTCAACGCGACTTTCGAACTGTTCGACAAGCTCGGCGCAACCGACGAACAACTGGATTTCCCTATCGTTTACGCCTCGGGTTTCAAGGGCTACGCCGGTCTGGAAGACACCGTCCGCGACGGTAACATGGAGCCGCTGTTCGACGCGATCCTGGAACACGTTCCTGCGCGTGAAGATGACCCGGACGGTCCGCTGCAACTGCAAATCACTTCGCTGGAATACTCTTCCTACGTCGGCAAGATCGGCGTTGGCCGTATCCTGCGCGGTCGCGTCAAAGCACTGCAAGACGTGGTCTGGATGAATGGTCCGGATGACAAGCCAACCAAGGCGCGTATCAATCAAGTGCTGACTTTCCGCGGTCTGGATCGCGTCATCGTCGAAGAAGCACTGGCCGGCGACATCGTGCTGATCAACGGTATCGAAGAAATCAGCATCGGTTCCACCATCTGTGCACCGGACGCCCCAGAAGGCCTGCCGATGTTGAAGATCGACGAACCAACCCTGACCATGAACTTCATGGTCAACAGCTCGCCACTGGCTGGCCGCGAAGGCAAGTTTGTGACCACACGTCAGATTCGCGATCGTCTGGACCGCGAACTGAAAGCCAATATGGCACTGCGCGTTGTTCAAGCTGAAAACGACGATTCGACCTACGAAGTGTCGGGCCGCGGTGAATTGCATCTGACGATTCTGATCGAAAACATGCGCCGCGAAGGCTACGAGCTGGCCGTGTCCCGTCCACGCGTCGTGTTCAAGATGGTGGATGGCGTGCGCCACGAGCCGTATGAAAACCTGACCGTCGACGTTGAAGAAACCAGCCAGGGCGGTGTCATGGAAGAACTGGGTCGTCGTCGCGGCGATCTGCAAAACATGGAACCGGACGGCAAGGGTCGTGTTCGTTTGGAATACCGCATTCCTGCACGTGGCCTGATCGGCTTCCAGGGCGAATTCATGACGCTGACGCGCGGTACCGGCCTGATGAGCCACGTGTTCGACGAATACGCTCCTGTTGACAACAGCAAGGGCGAACTCGGTGGCCGTCGCAACGGCGTGCTGATTTCGCAAGACGACGGCGCTGCCGTTGCTTACGCGATCTGGAAACTGCAAGACCGCGGCCGTATGTTCGTCAGCCATAACGATCCGGTCTACGAAGGCATGATCATCGGTATTCACTCGCGTGACAACGATCTGGTTGTGAACCCGATCAAGGGCAAGCAATTGACCAACGTTCGTTCGTCGGGTACCGACGAAGCCGTGCGCCTGGTGCCGCCTATCGAAATGTCGCTGGAATACGCTGTTGAATTCATCGACGACGACGAACTGGTTGAAGTCACACCGAAGAGCATTCGCCTGCGCAAGCGTTACCTGAAGGAGCATGAGCGTAAGAAGGCATCCCGCGACGCGTAATACAAGCGGCGTGGCAGTCCGGGCACAGTTTGCTGTTGTCCGGGCTGGAAGGGCGGAGACAGAGCGTCTCGATAGTTTGCGAGTTGTTGATATTGGATTTGTGAATATCTGATATCAGCACAATAAAGCAGACAGTTATGATGCGGTGCCATATAGTTACACCTGTCTCCTCCAATTTCCTCCTAAAGAATTGGATTTAAGCCCGCAACCGAAAGGTGAGCGGGTTTTTTTTTGCCTCGATATTTTTTACGGCAATCTCTTGCAGGCAGGCGCTTACGCCACCATTCTCGGATTGCCGTTGTAGAAAAGTGATGTCATTTCCCTACAGTTTTAGCCAGATTTTTATCTTGGCACCGAAATTGTGCGATGCGAAATGACTAATGCTGGTTTGTGGTGCAGAATCACCCCCGCAGTATAAAAATCCTATCTCTCAAGAGGATAGAGGGGACACCAGCCCGCAACGTGCAAGCGTTGCGGGCTTTCTATTTGTAACTCGCTTGAAGGCCTGCTGCGAAGCCATGATCTGGCACCGGGCGGTGCTCCGAATCCTCATGTACTGAAGTACATTCC
>Ga0209913_1000599_pt1 | contig 28692 bp, 21 predicted proteins | sample PersoiDNA2013203_FD_185805 | JGI IMG/M metagenome (GOLD analysis project Ga0209913, IMG submission 185805) | Permafrost soil microbial communities from the Arctic, to analyse light accelerated degradation of dissolved organic matter (DOM) -... | ecosystem: Environmental > Terrestrial > Soil >... | reverse complement strand
AAGGCGGGCTGGGCCCCCTTGGGGGGCAGGGAGTGACACGAAGTGCACGACCGTGGGGGCCACTTCATTCAGTGCGTATCCCCAACCCCTTGATCAAACCCGGAAACACCTTCATCTCCCGCTGCGCCGTGGCCTTGAACTCGGCCGGTGTGCCCGGTGTGGCCTCGCCGCCCAGCTCGCGAAAGCGCTCCTGCACCGTGGGCTGCGACAAGGCCTTGTTCAGCTCCTGGTTCAGGCGCGCCACCACCTCGGGCGGCGTGCCCGCGGGCGCGTACAGCCCGAACCAGGTGTCGTAGTCCACGCCCTTGATGCCCGATTCGTCCAGCGTGGGCACGTTCGGGAACAGCGGCGAGCGGCGCGCGCTGGCCACGGCCAGCATCTTGAGTTTGCCGGCGCGCACATTGGCAAACGAGATGCCCGGGTCCATGAAGAAGTCCAGCTGGCTGGCCAGCAGGTCCTGCAGGGCCGGCGCCGCGCCACGGTAGGGCACGTGCACCGCCTCGAAGCCCGCGCTCTGCTTGAGCAACTCACCCACCAGGTGCGGCGTGCTGCCGGCCCCGGCCGAGCCGAAGGACAGGCGCGGCTGGCTGCTGCGGGCCAGGGCCACAAAGTCTTTCACGTTATCGGGCGCCAGGCTGGCGCGGGTGGTCAGGAACAGCAGCACCCGTCCGGTGGCGCCCACGGGTTGCAGGTCTTTCTGCGCGTCAAAAGGCAGCTTGCCGAACAGCCAGGGGTTGACTGATTCGATGCCCGTGGTGACCAGGGCCAGGGTGTAGCCGTCTGGTGCCGCCTTGGCCGTGGCGTCGGCCGCGATGTTGCCGTTGGCGCCGGCCCGGTTGTCCACCAGCACGGGTTGCTTCAGCCCCTCGGCCATGATCGGTGCGATGGCGCGGGCCATGATGTCGGCCACGCCCCCCGGGGGGTAGCCCACCAGCAGGCGCACCGGTTTGGCTGGAAAGCCCGCGGTATCGCCGCCCGCTGCCGCAAGCGCGGGCGCACCCGACAGGGCCAGGGGCAGGCCCAGGGCCAGGCCGGCCATCAGGGCCAGCAGGCCGTTGCGTCGGCGGGGCGGGGCCGCACCCGGGCCAGGGCGGTGCATGGGGAGGTGGCTGGTCAGGTTCATCGGTTTGTCTCCGTGGTGTTGTGTTCTTGGTGATGTCGGGGCGGGTGTCGGGCCGGGTCTGCTCAAGACCTGGTCGCTGTCGGCGGGCGCCTCATCCAGCGGATCGGCACCTCCTTGAGCGGTCGTGGCGGTGCGCCGTGGGCCTTCAGGGTGGCGTCCAGGGCCTGGCCGGCCTCGTCTTTCAGGGCCGCCTGGCGGGCTGCGGCGATGCTGGCCGCTGGTGCGGTGGCCAGGTGGCGCAGGATGTGCAGCAGGTTCTCCTGGCCGCGCTCATGGGTGCTGCCATAGCCCTTGATCAGGCGGCCGCACTGCGCCAGTTCGTGCCCGTTGGCCCAGCTGTGCTGCAGCCCGGTGTGGATGCCCTGCAGCCATTGCTCGATCAGGGCCTGCTCGGTGGCAAAGCGGCTGCCATGCACGCGCCAGGCCTTGAGTCGTGCCACCCCGCGCAAGGCCAGCAGCCCGGTGATGGTGTGCGTGCCCAGCTTCAGGGGCATCGCCCAGGGCTGGGCGCGCCGGCGGTCCCAGGCGAGCAGGCGGGCCGCCAGCGGCGCGGGCAGCAGGCCGGCGATCTCGGGCACCCCGGGCTTGAAATGTTCATACACCTTGAGCAGCTCGTCGTCGCCGGCCTGCACCTCGGCGCGCACGCGCTGCAGGCGGCTGGCCCGGCTTTTCAGGTCGGCCACGCGCACCAGGTCGTCAAACGCCATCCACAAGGCCAGCCAGCGCGCCGCCTCCCGGGTGGCGGCAAAGCTGTGCCGGGCGCTGGGGTCGGCCGCGCGTTCGGCAGCCAGCAGCGCGCGCAGGCGCTGCAGGTAGCGCTCGCCATAGGCCGCGTTCTGGTAGTCGCACACCCGGGCGTGGCCCAGTGCCAGCAGGGGGTGCAGGGTGGCCGGAAAGTCCTGCAGATCGGGCGTCGTGGCCTGCCTCACCGTCGCGGCATCGACCGCCGCATCGGGGCCGGTGCCCGGTGCGGCGGGCAGCCAGGCATCGAGCAGGCCCTGCTGCTGGCGTTGCCGCTGCACTGCCTCGCAAGCCAGCGCAAAGCCGCGCAGGCTGGCCTCGGCCGGGCCGCCGCCGGCCCGCACCGTGGCCTCGTAGTCGGCGCGCTGGAAGGGCAGCAGGCCGCTGCCGGCCAGCGCGCCCAGCATCACCGCGCTGACCACGGTGCGCGACTGGCGGGCCAGCGCCGACATGTCCAGCACATGGTGGGCCCGGCTGTGCTCGCGCAGCAGGGCCAGCAGCGGGTCGCTGTCGTGGCGGCCGTCGCCGGGCTGCATGCGCTCCAGCGTGGTCAGGGTGCGGCCGCTGGCGCTGATCACCAGCGTGCGTTCGGCGCTGACCAGGCCGTTGGCGATCTGGCGTGAGGTCTCCAGCAGCTCTGACGACACCAGGCCGTCCAGCCGGCCCGGCAGCGGGTTCAGGCTGAAGACGGGGCGCTTTCCGCCCAGCTGGGCCAGGGGCACCGGAAACACCTCCAGGTAGTAGGTGGTGGCCCCGGTGCGTTGCGCCACGCCGGGGATGGAGGTGCTTTGCGCGGCGTAGCCGGCTCGGCGGGCGGTGTCGACCAGCCATTCGGTGAGCACGCCGCCGCCTTCGCCGCCCAGGGCGCAGATCAGCAGGGTGATGGGTTCTTGTCGTCGCATGTCAGGGTCCGGTCTGGAAGAGAGGCAGGGAGGGCGGGGGAGGGCGGGGAGGCAGGGAGGGGTGGGCCGCGTTCAGGCCTTCAGCAGCCGACGCGTGAACAGGCCGCGCCACTGGTGCAGCAGGCGTTCGTGCCAGCGCGGGTTGCGCACCAGCTCGGCGCGGTAGAACGAGGGGCACAGCGTGGCCGCATGGGCGTTGGCGCCACACAGGCCGCAGCCCACGCAGCCCTCGATCACGGTGGCCACCGGGTCCACCTTCAGCGGGTCGGGGTTGTCCTTGAGGGTGAGCGTGGGGCAGCCCGACAGGCGGATGCAGGCGTGGTCGCCGGTGCACACGTCTTCGTCCACGCCGTACTTCACGCGTTGCACGCGTTCGCCGCGCTGCAGCAGGCCGGCGATCCAGGGCTTGATGCGGCGTTGCCGCTCCAGCTGGCATTCGCCCTCGGCCACGATCACCTTCAGGCCCTCGAAGGGGGTGGTCAGCGCCTCCACCAGGGTGTCGCGCATGGTGGACACCTCGTAGCTGGGCACGCTGCGCAGCCACTTCACACCCAGGCCTCGCAAGGTGTTCTCGATGGTCTGGTCGGTGTGCACCAGGCTCTGGTGCTTGTCGCCGGCGGCCTCCTTGGCGGCCTCGCCAGGGGTGGAGATGATGTCCTGCGTGCCGGTGGCCGAGGTGTAGCCGTTCTTGAAGATCAGCAGCACGGCGTCGTCCGCGTTGAACAGCGCGCTCTGCACCCCGGTGAGCAGGCCGTTGTGCCAGAAGCCTCCGTCGCCCATGATGGCCAGCGAGCGGCGCTGCATCAGGGGCGACACCCCGGCCCGGCTGGCCAGGCTCATGCCATAGCCCAGGATGGAGTGGCCCATCGAAAACGGCTCGAAGGTGGCAAAGGCGTGGCAGCCGATGTCGGCGGCCACGTGCACCGCGCCGGTCTGCTGCTGGGCCAGCTTGAGGGCCGAGAACACCGGCCGTTCCGGGCAGCCGATGCAAAAGCCCGGCGGCCGGGTGGGCAGCGGCCCCTGCAGGCGGGCGGCCACGGCCGCGCGCCGCGCCGCGTTGTCGGCCAGCCAGCGCTCGGCCTCGCCGGCGTCGTGCCGTGGCAGGTAGCGCCCCACAAAGGGCCGCAGGCCCGCGGCCATGGCCTCGGTGTTGTATTCGCCGGCCATGGGCAACCAGTCCTTGCCGTGCAGCGGCGTGTCCACCCCATGGCGGCGCAGCAGGGTGGCCAGCTCCTGCTCGATGTACTCGGGCTGGCCTTCCTCGAACAGCAGCACGGCACGCTTGTCCTGGCAAAAATCGATCAGCTGTTCAGGCACCAGCGGGCTCACCACATTGAGCACCAGCATTGGGATGTCGCTGTGGCCCAGGGCGTCGGCCAGCCCGAATTGCTGCAGGGTGCGGATCAGCGTGTTGTACAGGCCGCCCTGCACGATCAGGCCCAGGTCGGCGTGCAGGCCCGGGTGCAGCTCGTTGAGGCCCTGCTCGACGATGTAGCGGCGCGCCGCGGGCACGCGCTCCTCGCTCTTGAGCTTTTCGTGGCGGAAGGTCACCGGCGGGTGGGCCAGCTTCATGTAGTCGAAGCGTGCCGGGTCGGTCATCAGGGCGCGGGTCGACACCGGCGGGGCCTGGTTGTCACGCGCCGTGAAGCTGCCCTTGACATGGCAGGCGCGGATGCGCAGCTCCATCAGGGCCGGCATGTTCGAGGCCTCCGACAGGCGGAAGGCCTGCTCCACCAGGTGCACCATGTGGCCCAGCTCGGGGCGCGGGTCGAGCAGCAGCAGGCCTGATTTGAGGGCAAAGGCGTGGCTGCGCTCCTGGATCACGCTGGCGCCTTCGCCGTAGTCCTCGCCCACCACCACCAACACCCCGCCAGTGACCCCGGGCGAGGCCAGGTTGGACAAGGCATCGGCGGCCACATTGGTGCCGACGATCGACTTCCAGGTCACCGCGCCGCGCAGCGGGTAGTGGATGGAGGCCCCCAGCATGGCGGCGGCCGAGGCCTCGTTGGAGCAGGCCTCGACGTGCACGCCCAACTCGTCCAGGTAGGGCCGGGCCTGCACCATCACGTCGAGCAGGTGCGACACCGGCGCGCCCTGGTAGCCCCCGATGTAGGCCACCCCCGACTGCAGCAGCCCCTTGGTGATGGCCAGGATGCCCTCGCCATGGAACTCGGCCCCGGCGCCCAGGCGCAGCTGCTCAACCTCTTTGCTGAATGAAACTTCCACCTTGCTGTCTCCTTGTTGGTGGGCATCATCGGCAGGCTGACAATATCCATCAATAAAATGAGGCGACTAAGTAGCATGCATTGAATGCATGAAAGGCGCGCCAGACCATGCTCAAGCTGCACGACATCGACCTCAACCTGCTGCGCCTGTTCGACGCGGTCTACCGCGCCCGCAGCGTGAGCCGGGCGGCCGAGGCGCTGGGCCTGACCCAGCCCGCCGCCAGCCAGGGCCTGACCCGCTTGCGCCTGCTGCTGAAGGACGCGCTGTTTGTGCGGGCACCGGGTGGCGTGGCCCCCACGCCGCGTGCCGAGCGACTTTCGCGCGCGGTGCAGGCCGCCTTGAGCCTGATGGAGGCGGCCCTCAACGAAAGCGACCGCTTCGACCCCGCCGAATCACAGCGCAGCTTTCGCATCCACATGAGCGACATCGGCGAGGCGCGCTTCCTGCCCGAGTTGATGGCCGCGGTGCAGGCGCGGGCCCCGGGCATCCGCATCGAGACCCGGCCGCTGCCCGCCGACGCCATCGCCCAGGCCCTGGACGAGGGGCGCATCGACCTGGCGTTCGGCTTTCTGCCCAGCGTGAAGGACACGCGCCAGGCCGTCATGCTGAGCGACCGCTACATCGTGCTGCTGCGCGCCGGCCACCCCTTCACGCGGCGCAAGCGCAGCCCGCAGGCGCTGCTGGACGATCTGCAGCAACTGGAGTTCGTGGCCGTGCGCACGCACACCAACCCCTTGCGCATCCTGCAACTGCTCAAGCTCGAGGCGCGGGTGCGCCTGACCACCGAGCACTTCATGGTGCTGCCCTCGATCGTGCGCTCCACCGATCTGGCGGTGCTGATGCCCCGCAGCATCGCGCTGGGCTTTGCGGGGCAGGGGGGCTATGCCCTGGTCGAGCCGGCGTTTGCCCTGCGCGACTTCGACGTGGCGCTGCACTGGAGCGCCCGCTTCGAGGCCGACCCGGGCCTGGCCTGGCTGCGCGGGCTGATTCTTCAGCTGTTCACCGAACCCGCCAGCAAGGCTTCGGCATCCTCGCGCCAGAAGTCGAGCGCGGCGTAGAAGCCCTCCCACACACAACCGTTGCAGCCGCGCCCGCAGCAGGTCTGCGGCTCGGGCGGCGGCGGGCGCAGGCTCAGGCCGGCCTGGGCCAGGCCGGCCTGCAGGCGGGCGATCTGCTGGCGGCCTTGTTCAAGCACGGGAAGAACGGGCGGGGATTCGGGGCTGCTGGACATGGGCGGTGGCTGGGCAAGGCAGGGTGTCGGTCGGGATGATCCGGTGGCTGAAAGGGCATCTGAAACGGCATCTTTTCGTGATGTCCTTCATGGCCGGGTTGATCCATTCGTGGGGGCGATATTGTTGCAAACTGTAAAATTTGCGAGGGCAGGCCGCCTCTGGCAGGCCTCTTTTCTGGCCTGGGCGGCCTGTTGGCGCAGCCCTCACCTCACCCGATTCTGCATGTCTGCGATGACCTCCGATTCTTCCCTGAAAGCCCTGCGGGCGCTGCCTGCGCCTGTGTCGAGTGTGGTCCTTGCGGGGGGGGCGCTGTCATGAGTGTCCTGCAACAGGCGCCGGGCGAGCGCGTGGTTTACGACCTGTGTGTGATGGGGGCCGGCCCGGTGGGCCTGTCGCTGGCGCTGGCGGCGCAGGCGCGGGGCCTGCGGGTGTTGGTGGTGGACGGCGGTGGTCTGGACCCTGCCCAGTCGGCCCCTGACTGGAGCGGCTCCACCTGCGTCAAGCCGCAGCACCATGCGCCACTGGAGCTGGCCACCCACACCGGTCTGGGCGGCACCACCTGGCTGTGGGGAGGGCGCTGCGTGCCCTTCGAGGCCCACGACTTTGAAGCGCGGCCTCAGGTGCCGGGCGTGCAGTGGCCCCTGAGCTGGCCCGAGGTGCAGCCCTGGTACGAGGCGGCCGCCCGTTGTGTGGACTGTGGCTCGGCCGAGTTCCGCCGCCCGTTGCCGCCCGAGGCCCAGGGGCCGGTCACCCGGCTCTCGGATTTCGAGCTGACGCAGCTCGAACGCTGGGCCCATCAGCCGCGTCTGCTGGGCAGCCTGGGCCAGCAGGCCCTGGCCTGTGAGAGCCTGGACCTGCTGTTCGACACCCGGGTCGAGGCGCTGGTTTTCGGCCCGGCCGGTGGGCAGGTCGAGGCCCTGCAGGCCGATCGGCGAGGGCAACGCGTCGAACTGCGTGCGCGTGCCTTCGTGCTGGCTGGCGGCGCCCTGGGCGTGACCCAGCTGCTGCTGAAGGCCCAGGCCGGCCGGCCGGCGCTGTTCGGTGGCCCCGACGGGCCGCTGGGGCGCCATTACATGGGCCACATCCTGGGCAGCATTGCGCGCCTGGTGCTGAAGCAGCCCGACGATGTGCGCTGGCTGGACTTCAGCCGCGACACCTGCGGCACCTATGTGCGCCGGCGCCTGACGCCCAACCCGGCCCTGCAGCGGGCACAGGGCCTGCTCAACACCTCGTTCTACATCGACAACCCGCCTTTCTACGAACCCAGCCACCGCAACCCCACGCTGTCGGCGGTGTTCATGGGCCTGGCGATTGCGCCCATCGGCCGCCGCCTGGTGGCCGAGGCGATGCGCCTCAAGCACATCGGGCCCCGGCCCTACCGCTGGCTGGCCCATGGCCTCAACATCGCGCGCCGGCCCTGGCGCGCCGCGCTCGATGTGATCGACATCCTGCGCAACCGCTACCTGTCGTCGGTGCGCAAGCCGGGCTTTGTGCTGCGCAACGCCGGGGGCACCTATGCGTTGGTCTACCACGCCGAGCAGATTCCCCACCCCGACAGCCGTGTCACCCTGAAAAACGAGGCGGGCGATCTGCGGGTCGACTTTTGTTACCAGCCGCAGGACGTCGACTCGGTGCTGCGCGCCCATGCCCTGCTGGACCAGGACCTGCGGGCGGCAGGCCTGGGCCACCTCGAGTACGAGCGCCCTGAAGCCGAGCGCGCCGGCCATGTGTTCGAGCAGGCGACCGACGGCTTTCACCAGATCGGCACCACCCGCATGAGCGCGGACCCGGCCCAGGGTGTGGTGGATGGTCAGCTGCGGGTGCATGGGCTGGACAACCTGTACATCGCCTCCAGCAGCGTGTTCTGCACCTCGGGCGAGGCCAATCCGACCCTGCTGGCCGTGGCCCTGGGCCTGCGGCTGGCCGATCACCTGGCGCAGCAGTTGGTCCCCCGCCCGGGCAAGCCGCCAGCCGTGGCCGAGTGAGATCAAACAGGGGCTGGGTCGGTCGTGGGCCCAGTCAGGCCCTTTGACATGCCTCAATATCGAGCGCTGGCGGGTCGGGCAAAGTCGCCTCCATGTTGCCCTCTGAGTATTTCGGTTTGTCCCTCGAACACGAGGTTGTCCCCCCGGGTCAGGTCTTGCTCGCGCGCCAGACCACCTCACCCTGGGTGCACTTCGTCGATTCGGGTCGTGTGGTGCTCGGCCTGTACGACGGCGCCGAAATGAGCCATCAACTGGGTGTGGTCGAAGGGCCCTTCTGGCTGGAAGCCGCCTCGGCCGTGCTCGGCCTGCCCGAAGTGGTGGACGCCATGAGCGATACGCCGGTGATCGTGCGCCGCATGCCCTTGCCAGCCTTCCAACGCACGCTGGCCACCCTGGCCCCGCCGGCCCGCAAGCTGCTGCAGGATGTGTCGCGCTCCCAGCGCCAGCAGACCGAACTGGCGGTGAGCCGCCTGGCCATGGACGCCGAGGCGCGCTGCGCGCGCTGGCTGCTCAACCATGCCGAGCAGGCCAGCCAGGGGGTGGTGAATGTGCTGCTGAACCAGCGCAAGCGCCTGATTGCGGCCGAACTGGGCATCGCCCCCGAAACCCTGTCGCGCGTGCTGCGCCACCTGCGCGAGCGCAGCCTGATCGCAGGTTCCGGGCGCAACCTCACCTTGCTGGACCCCAGCGGCCTGCAAAGCCTGGCGGGTGGCTGAAGCCGCCCCGGTCCAGGTCCGGTCCGTCGCTAGGGGTTGTCCCTAGAGCGTCTGGTGGTGCCGGGCGCAACTCCGTATAGTCAGTGCATTGTTACAAATGCGGAAGTTCTTTTTGCCGGTGTCTCGTCCTGATTGCTGTTGGGTGTGTGTCAAGACGGGCGCTGCATTGGGTGGGAGCCTGCGGCCGTGACATGGACACGCTGGGCGCGGCGCCTGGGCACCGGGCTGCACCGGGCCACCGACACGCTCAAGCTTCGGGTGGTGGTGGTGGCCGTGCTGTCAGGTTGGCTGGCCAGCGCCGTGTCGGTCTTCTTCATCCTCCAGGCCAGTGAGCACGCGGCCCTGGGCAGTGCCAGCCGTCAGCAGGCCCAAGAGGTGCAGTTGCTGGCCGCTCTGCTCGATGCCCGGCTGCAGAACCTTGACGCCCTGCTGGTTCAACTGGGGCAGGAGGTGAGCCCCGAACGCCTGCAGCATCCCGCCGGCCTGCCATCGGCCTGGGCGCAACAGCGCCAGGCTTTCCCCGTGTTCGATTTTCTGGATTTGGCCCGTGCTGACGGCGTGCCCGTGTTGCGCCATGCCCAGGCCCCGGTGCTGCCTCAGTTGCTGGACTCTGCGGTGGAGCAGCTCCGCCTGCAGGCCTTGGCCGATGGTCGGGCCCATGTGGGGGCCCCCGTGGGGCGTTGGCCGGATGAAAAGCCCCTGGTCCTGCTGGCCCAGCCCCTGAAAAACACCGCCGGCCAGGTTCAGGCCGTGTTGGTGGGGGGCGTGTCGCTGTACTCCGCCCAACTCCTGCCGCCCCAGCTCACCCGGGCCGCCCTGGAGGGCGTGGCTGTGATGGTCTTCAATGCCGACGGGGTCTTGCTGGCCCATCCCAGCCCCGCCCGGCTGCTGGGGCAGGCCCACGACGAGCCCGGTTTGGGCGAGTTGCTGGCGCGCTGGAAGGCCCAGGGCAGTGCGATGGCGCCCGAGGCCCTGAGCTTGTTGGACGCCCGCCACCTGAGCAGCCTGGCCGGCCTGTCGGTGGCCCCTTGGGGCGTGGCCCGCGTCACGCCACTGCAGCAGGCGCTGGCCCCCTACCAGGAGGTGGGGCGCTGGGCCTGGTGGCTGACCGCCGGTGTGGCCCTGGTGTGCGCCGCGCTGGGAGGCTGGCTGATCCTGTGGCTGACACGCCCGATCAGCCAGTTGCTGCAGCGCATGCACCAGGTGCTCGAGCGCACGGTGCCTGCGGCACGCAACTGGCCTCAGGTCGGCGGCGAGCTGGGGGAACTGGTGGCCATGCTGCGTCAGGTGGCGATGGCGCAAGAGCGCGAACAGCAGAGCCTGCGCGTGATGGTGGGGCAGCTGGAGGCCATCCTGGAGCACGCCTCGGTGGGCATCGTGGTGACGCGCCACCGCACGCTGGAGCTGCTGAGCCACCGGGCCAGCGCCATGATGGGCTATGCCCCCGGCGAGCTGCATGGCCAGCCGGCCCGGGTGCTGTACCCCAGTGACGCCGCCTACGAAGAACTGGGCCGACAGGTGCGTGAGCAGTTTGGCAGCCAGGGCTTTTTTGACGGTGAGCTGGTGTTCCGGCGCAAGGACGGGCAAGACTTCTGGGTGCACATGCTGGGGCGCGGTGTGGTGCCGGGCGACCCCGAGGGCGGCACGATCTGGATCTTTGACGACATCACCGCAGAGCGCGAGGCGCGCCGCGCCCTGTCCTGGAGTGCCAGCCACGACAGCCTGACCGGTCTGGTGAACCGGCGCGAGCTGGAGCACCGGCTGCTGCTGCAGTTGCAGCATCCCGTTCAGGCTGGGCCCGCTGCCATGCCGCGAGATGAGGCGGGCGAAGCCGGGGGCTGCGTGCTGTTTGTCGACCTGGACCACTTCAAGGCCGTCAATGACCTGGCCGGCCACGCGGCGGGCGATCAGGTGCTGCGCCAGGTGGCCCGGGTCATGGAGGGCCTGGTGCGCCAGACCGATACGGTGGGGCGCCTGGGCGGGGACGAGTTTGCCCTGCTGCTGCCGGGCTGCACGCTGGAGCGTGCCAGCCAGATCGCCGAGGCCTTGCGCAGCCACATCGAGGCCCTGCCGATCCTGCTGCCCATGGACCTGGGCACCCAGGCCCACGCCATCGGCTGCAGCATCGGCCTGATCGAGCTGGGCCCGCAGTACGCCGATGTGGCCGCGGTGCTGCATGCGGCTGACATGGCCTGCTACCAGGCCAAGCGCGGCGGGCGCAACCAGGTGGTGATCACGCGGGCCGGGCTGCCGGTGGCGGGCGGCTGAAGGCCCGCTCTACAGACACTTCACTGGGCGCTTCAGGGCAGGTTCAGCGCCTGCAGCACATGTTCTGCCGTGGCCGGGGCCTCGAGCTGCACCGGGCCCGGGCGGCCGGCCAGGCTGCGCGCCTGGGCCAGCGCATCCTTCAGGGCTTCGAACACGCTGATGGCCAGCATGAACGGGGGCTCGCCCACCGCCTTGCTGCCCAGCACGTTGTCCTCCCGGTTGGGCTCGGGCCACAGATCCACCTTGAAATGCGCCGGGATGTCGCCGGTGGCCGGGATCTTGTAGGTGCTGGGCGCGTGGGTGGCCAGGTGGCCCTTGTCGTTCCAGACCAGCTCCTCGGTGGTCAGCCAGCCCATGCCCTGCACGAAGCCGCCCTCGATCTGGCCGATGTCGATGGCCGGGTTGATGCTGTGGCCCACGTCGTGCAGGATGTCCACCTTCAGCACCCGGCTCTCGCCGGTCAGGGTGTCGATGGCCACCTCGGTGCAGGCGGCGCCATAGCTGAAGTAATAGAAGGGGCGCCCGGTCAGCGTGGTCTTGTCGTAATGGATCTTGGGCGTGCGGTAGAAGCCGTCGCTCCACAGCTGGATGCGGTTGGCGTAGGCCATCTGCACCACGTCCTCGAAGCGCCGTGTGGCCAGCGGCGAGATCACCTGGCCGTCGACAAAGCGGATGGCGCCCGCTCCGCAACCATCCAGCCCGCAGACAAAGCTGGCCAGGTTGTCGCGCACATGGCGGGCGGCAAACTGGGCGGCCCGGCCGTTCAGATCGGTGCCGCTGCTGGCCGCGGTGGCGCTGGCATTGGGCACCTTGGCGGTGTCGCTGGCGCTCACGCGCACCGTCTCGAAGCGCACGCCCAGCTCGTCGGCCACGATCTGCGCCACTTTGGTGTGCAGCCCTTGCCCCATTTCGGTGCCGCCATGGTTCACCAGCACGCTGCCGTCGGTGTACACATGCACCAGGGCACCGGCCTGGTTGAACAGGGTGGCGGTGAAGGAGATGCCGAACTTCACCGGCGTGATGGCCAGCCCCCGCTTGAGCACCGGCTCGCGGGCGTTCCAGGCCTCGATGGCCTGGCGGCGCTCGCGGTAGCGGGCGGTCTGCTCGAGGCGGCTCAACAGCGGCTCGAGGATGTTGTCCTCCACCGTCATCTGGTAGTGGGTGATGTTGCGCTCGTCAATGCCATACAGGTTGGCCCGGCGCACATCCAGTGGGTCCAGCCCCAGGTGGCGCGCAATGTCGCCCAGGATGCTCTCGATCACGATCACGCCCTGCGGCCCGCCAAAGCCGCGGAACGCGGTGTGGCTCTGGGTGTTGGTCTTGCAGCGGTACGAGACGATCTCCACGTCTTCGAGAAAGTAGGCGTTGTCGGCATGGAAGATGGCACGGTCGGCCACCGGCCCGCTGAGGTCGGCGCTGAAGCCGCAGTTGGCCAGCATCTCCAGCTTGAGGCCGCTCAGGCGCCCGCGCTCGTCAAAGCCCACCGTGTAGTCATAGGCAAAGGGGTGGCGCTTGCCGGTGACCATGAAGTCGTCGTCGCGGTCCAGCCGCAACTTGACCGGGCGTTTCAGCTTGTGCGCGGCCACGGCGGCCCATACCGCCAGGTGGCCGGCCTGGGTTTCCTTGCCACCAAAGCCCCCGCCCATGCGTCGGCACTCGACCCGCACATCGTGGTTGGCCAGGCCCAGGGCGTGGGCCACCCAGTGCTGCACCTCGCCGGGGTGCTGGGTGCTGGAGTAGATCCACCACTGGTGCTGCTCCAGCGGCAGGGCGTAGGCGATCTGGCCTTCCAGGTAGAAGTGCTCCTGGCCGCCCACCTCGAGGCTGCCGCTCAGGGTGTGCAGGGCGCCTTGCAGGGCGGCTTCGGGCTCGCCACGGCGCACCGTGACCGGGGGCAGCACATAGCTCTGGGCCGCGTGCGCGGCGCGCGGCGTCAGCACGGCGGGCAGGGCTTCGATGTCGGCTTTCACCAGGCGGGCGGCGCGGCGGGCCGCCATCACGCTGTCGGCCACCACCAGGCCCAGCACCTGGCCCACGTGCTGCACGGTGTCGAAGGCGAACACCGGCTCGTCGTGGGCAAAGGCGGCCAGCAGTTTGTCGCCGGGCACGTCGGCCGACACGATCACATCGCGCACGCCCGGCACCGCCAGGGCGGCGCGGGTGTCCAGCCCGCGCAGGCGGCCATGGGCCACGGGCGAGAGGATGGGCGCGGCGTGCAGCGTGCCGCGCACCTCGGGCAGGTCATCGATGTAGGTGGCGGCGCCGGCCACCTGGGCGGCAGCGCTTTCGTGTTGCTGGGAGCGGCCTGCGGCCAGGTTCTGAGGGCTGGCGCTGGCGTTCATGCGGCCTCCTGCGGGATCATGGGCTGGGGATCGAGGGTGGCGGGGTCCAGGCGCTGCAGCTCCACGGTCTGCAGGCCCTGGCTGTCCAGCCACAGGCGGCGCAGCAGGTTGCCCAGCACCTCGCGGCGGTAGGCGCTGCTGGCGCGCATGTCGGAGATGGGCGAGAACTCGCCGCGCAGCACCTCGGTGGCGGCGGCCACGGTGGCCTCGGTCCAGGGCTGGCCGCTCAGTGCGGCCTCGGTGGCGCGGGCCCGCACCGGGGTGGCGGCCACGCCGCCCACGCCAATCGAGGCGCTTTGCACCGCGCCGTCGGCCAGGTGCAGGCGCAGCACCAGGCAGACGGCCGAGATGTCGTCATCCTGGCGCTTGGAGATCTTGTAGGCGCGCAGCAGCTCGCCCGGGGCCGGCCGTGGCACCTTGATCCAGGCCAGCAGCTCGTCGGGCCGCATCACGTTCTGGCGGTAGCCGGTGTACAGCGCCTCCAGGGGCATTTCGCGGTGCACGATGCGGCCCGGGCGGCGGCTCGACGCATGGCTTTGTGCGGGCTCCCAGCGCATCAGCACCACGTTGGCGCCCAGGGCGATCAACAGCGGCATCGAGTCGCCGATGGGCGAGCCGTTGGCCACGTTGCCGCCCAGCGTGCCCGAGTTGCGCACCGGCAGGCCGGCGAAGCGGGCGGCAAAGCCATGCAGGCCGGGGCGGTCGGCCTCCAGCGCGGCAAAGGCATCGGCCAGGGGCACGGCCGCACCGATGGCGATGTGGTGGGGGTAGGGCTCGACGCGCCGCAGCTCGGCGGCGCGGGTCACGTCCAGCACCTGATGGAACAGTCGGTGCTGCTTGGTCACCCACAGCCCCACATCGGTGCAGCCGGCCACCACCTGGGCTTGCGGGTGCTGCTGGCGCGCCTGCAGCAGGGCCTGCAGGGTGGTGGGGGCGAGGTAGCCGGGGGCCTCCTCGCCACCGGGTGGCTCGGTCGGCTCGGCCTGCAGGGCGCGCAACTGGTGGGCCAGGGTGGCCTCGTCGACGCGTCGGCGCGGCAGGTCGGCCATGGCCTCGGCGGCATCGAAGATCGGGCGGTAGCCGGTGCAGCGGCACAGGTTGCCCGACAAGGCCTCCACCGCCTGGGTGCGGCTCACGGGCTGGCCCTGTTGGCAGACCTGGTTCTGGTACAGGCCGAACAGGCTCATCACAAAACCCGGCGTGCAGAAGCCGCATTGCGAGCCATGGCACTGGACCAGGGCCTGCTGCACCGGGTGCAGGGCCTCGCCCTCGGGTTCTTCGGCCTCGGGCTTGATCAGCGGGTCTTGGGCCAGGTCTTCGGCGGTCCACAGCGCCATGCCGTCAATCGAGTGGGCCAGGCGGATGCAGCTGTTGATGGCACGGTATTTGATTGCATCCGGGCCTTGCGCTGGGTCCAGCTCGCCCAGCACCACGGTGCAGGCGCCGCAATCGCCTTCGCCGCAGCCTTCCTTGGTGCCGGTGCAATGCAGGTCTTCCCTGAGCAGCTCCAGCAAGGTGTGAGTGGGTGTTACATTGCCCAGCGAGACAAGCTGGCCACGGCGCAGAAAGCGAATCGGTCTGTGTTGCATGGGTGGTGTGTGATCCCTGGAGTGGTGTTTGGCAGCCTGGGGAAATCCCCCGGATGACTGCCGTCTGGTTCAGAGGGTAGGGCGAGCCATGGTCGCCAGCATAAGCGTTGACGTATGACAAGAATGCAGCCCCTGCTATGAGAGACCAAGCCCTTTTCGACAAGATAGACCTCCACTTGATAAGGGTCTTGCACACCGTGTTAACCGAACGCAGCGTTTCTCGCGCCGCCATCCGCCTGGGCATGCACCAGCCCGCCGTCTCGGCGGCGCTGAAGCGCCTGCGTGATCTGGCCGACGACCCGCTGCTGGTGCGCTCGGGGTCGGGCATGACGCCCACCGACGCCGGCCTGCGCATGGTCGAGCCCGCGGCCAGCATTCTGCGGGCGGCCGAGGTGCTGTTCACCGATGTGCGTGGCTTTGACCCGCGCACGGCCAGCAACACCTTCCGGGTGGCGGCCAGCGATTACCTCGACCCGCTGTTTTTGCCCCAGTTGGTGTCGCAGATCAAGGTGCAGGCCCCGTTCTGCCAGATCGAGATCCACCCGCTGTCGGCCGACACCCACTACCACGCCCACCTGGCCCAGGGGCAGCTTGATGTGGTGATCGGCAACTGGCCCAAGCCGCCTGACGACCTGCACATGGGGCGCCTGTTCGGCGACGAGGTGGTCTGCCTGGTGGCGGCCGAGCACCCGGCGGTGCGCCGGGGTTGGGACCAGGCGGCCTGGCTGGCCTCCGAACACATCGCCCCCACGCCCACCCACCCCGGGGCGCGGGGTGTGATCGATGATCACCTGGACGCGCTGGGCATCCAGCGACAGATCACGGCGCGCTGCGCGCATTTCAGCCTGATCCCGGCCATGGTGGCCTCCAGCCTGTTGGTGCTGACCACGGGCCGGCAGTTCTGCGAGCGCTTTGTGGACCGCTACCCGCTGCGCATCCTGCCCTGCCCGGTGGCCTTCCCGCGGCTCATGTATTACCAGCTCTGGCACGAACGCACGCACACCTCGGTGGCGGCGGCCTGGTTGCGCGACCGGGTCAAGTCGGTCGCTGCTTCGCTTCGAAAAGAATAGCAACAGATCCCCCACAGGAGCCCCTTGTGACCCGCCAAACTTTGAGAAAATCCGCGGCATGAACACGCACGCTTCACCTCCGCCCAGCGCCCGCCTGGTGCTGCAGGGCATCACCAAGCGCTACCCCTCGGTGGTGGCCAACAGCGGGGTCTCGCTGACCGTGCAGCCCGGCGAAACCCATGCCGTGCTGGGCGAGAACGGCGCCGGCAAGTCGACCCTGATGAAGATCATCTACGGCTCGGTCAAGCCCGACGAGGGCACGGTGCTGTTCAACGGGCAGCCCGTGAATGTGCGCAACCCGCAGGAGGCGCGGGCCCTGGGCATCAGCATGGTGTTCCAGCATTTCAGCCTGTTCGACACCCTGACCGTGGCCGAAAACGTGTGGCTGGGCCTGGACAAGCACTTCAAGCTGGCCGAGGTGACGCGCCGCATCACCCAGAAGGCCTCTGAATACGGGCTGGACATCGACCCCAGCCGCCCGGTGCACACCCTGTCGGTGGGCGAGATGCAGCGGGTGGAGATCATCCGCGCCCTGCTGACCGACCCCAAGCTGCTGATCCTGGACGAGCCCACCTCGGTGCTGACCCCGCAGGCGGTCGAAAAGCTGTTCGTGGTGCTCAAGAAGCTGGCGGCCGAGGGCTGCAGCATCCTCTACATCAGCCACAAGCTGCACGAGATCCGTGAACTCTGCACCGCCTGCACCGTGCTGCGCGGCGGCAAGGTGACCGGGGTGTGCAAGCCCGCCGAAGAATCGAATGCCTCGCTCTCGCGCCTGATGATCGGTGCCGAGCCGCCGGCCCTGGAGCACCGGCCAGCCAAGCTGGGGGCCACGGTGCTGGGGGTGTCGGGTCTGTCGCTGCCGCGCCTGGACCAGTTCGGTGTCGATCTGATCGACGTGAACCTGGCGGTGCGCGCCGGCGAGGTGGTGGGCATTGCCGGCGTCTCGGGCAACGGCCAGCAAGAGCTGCTGTATGCCCTGTCGGGCGAAGACACGCGCGCTGCGCCAGCCTCCATCAGCGTGGCCGGCCAGGCGGCCGGCCAGTTGCCGCCGCAGCGGCGCCGCGCTCTGGGCCTGCATTTCGTGCCCGAAGAGCGCCTGGGTCGGGGCGCCGTGCCCACCATGGGCCTGGCGCACAACCTGCTGCTCACCCGCGACGAGGCGGTGGGCGGGGGCGGCTGGCTCAAGCTGGGCGTACTCGAGGCGCAGGCGGCCGACATCATCCGCCGCTTCAACGTCAAGGCCGGTGGGCCCCAGGCGGCGGCCAAGTCGCTGTCGGGTGGCAACCTGCAGAAGTTCATCGTGGGCCGCGAGATCGACGCCAAGCCCCGGCTGCTGATCGTCTCGCAACCCACCTGGGGGGTGGATGTGGGGGCGGCGGCCCAGATCCGCGGCGAGATTCTGGCCCTGCGCGATGCGGGCTGCGCGGTGCTGGTGGTGAGCGAAGAGCTCGATGAATTGTTCGAAATCAGTGACCGGCTGCATGTGATCGCCAAGGGCCGCTTGTCGCCTTCGGTGGCGCGCACCCAGGCCACGGTGGAAAAGATAGGCGAATGGATGAGTGGACTCTGGAATGAAGACGTGCAGGCCCACCTGGCCGAACTGGACCAGGCCGATGGCGCCGCACCTGCAGCGGAGGTGAGCCATGTTCAAGCTTGAACCCCGGCCACAGGCCTCGCGCTGGTGGGGCCTGGGCTCGCCGCTGCTGGCGCTGGCCATCACCGTGCTGATCGGTGTGGCCTTGTTCATGCTGCTGGGCAAAGACCCGCTGCGCGGGCTGCAGGTGTTCTTCTGGGAACCCCTGAAAAGCGCCTACGCCATCGGCGAATTGATGGTCAAGGCCACGCCGCTGCTGCTGATCGCGCTCGGCCTGGCCGTGTGCTACCGCTCGAACGTCTGGAACATCGGGGCCGAAGGGCAGTTCGTGATCGGCGCGCTGGCCGCGGGGGGCGTGGCCCTGCTGGCCGACAAGGGCACGGGCAGCTGGATCATCGTGCCCATCCTGCTGGCCGGCGTGCTGGGCGGCATGGTGTGGGCCGGCATCACGGCGCTGCTGCGGGACCGCTTCAATGCCAGCGAGATCCTGGTCAGCCTGATGCTGGTGTATGTGGCCGTGCAGCTGCTGAGCTACCTGGTGTTCGGCCCCTGGAAAGACCCGGCGGGCTACAACTTTCCGCAGACCCGCATGTTCGACGCGGCCACCCAGATCCCGCGCCTCATGAAAGGCTCGCGCGTCAGCGTGGGCCTGCTGATCGCGCTGGCTGGCTCGGCCGCGCTGTGGGTGTTCCTGTTCCGCACCAAGGCAGGCTTTGCCCAGCAGGTGGGCGGGCTGGCCCCGGCCGCAGCGCGCTACGCGGGCTTTTCGTCACGCAAGGCCCTGTGGCTGGCACTGCTGGTGTCGGGCGGGGCGGCCGGCCTGGCCGGGGCCCTGGAAGTGGCGGGCCCGATCGGTCAGCTCACCCCCTATGTGCCGGCGGGCTACGGCTTTGCCGCCATCATCGTGGCCTATGTGGGGCGTCTGCACCCGGTGGGCATGGTGTTCTCGGCCATCCTGATGAGCATGTTCTACATCGGTGGCGAGCTGGCGCAGTCGCGCCTGGGGTTGCCCAAGTCGCTGACCGGGGTGTTCCAGGGCCTGCTGCTGTTCTCTTTGCTGGCTTGTGACACGCTGATTGCGTACCGGGTCCGTTTTGTCACCACGCGTTCCACGGGAGGGGCCCGCTGATGGAGTCCTATGCACTGCTTCTGGGGGCCACGCTGAATGCGGGCACCGTGCTGGCCATTGCGGCCCTGGGCCTGCTGATCAACGAAAAGGCCGGCATCGTCAACCTGGGCGCCGAGGGCCTCATGTTGTGTGCGGCCATCGCCGGCTTTGCCACCGTGTCGCACACGGGCAGCGACTGGCTGGGCTTTGCCGCCGGCATGGGCGCGGGCGCCTTGCTGGCCGCGCTGTTCGGAGTGCTGGTGATCTGGCTCAACACCAACCAGTACGCCACCGGCCTGGCGCTGAGCCTGTTCGGGGTGGGTTTCTCGGCCTTTGCCGGCATCAACTACGTGCAGGCCAAGCTGCCCGAGCGGCCGCAGTTCTCGATCCCGCTGCTGGGCGACATTCCGCTGCTGGGCCAGGCCTTGTTCCGCCAGCACCCGCTGGTGTATGGGGCCATCGCCCTGATGCTGGCCCTGAGCTGGTTTCTGTACCGCTCGCGTGCCGGCCTGGTGCTGCGCTCGGTGGGCGAGTCGCCCGAGTCGGCCCACGCGCTGGGCTACCCGGTGCGGCGCATCCGATTGGGGGCGGTGGTGGTGGGCGGCGCACTGTGTGGCCTGGCCGGCGCCTTCATCTCGATCTCCTACACCCCGCTGTGGGTGGAGGGCATGGTGGCCGGGCGCGGCTGGATCGCGCTGGCCCTGACCACCTTCGCCACCTGGCGCCCGGCACGGGTGTTGCTTGGGGCTTACCTGTTCGGTGGCGTCACCATGCTGCAGTTCCATCTGCAGGGGGTGGGGGTCAACGTGCCCAGCCAGATCCTGAGCATGCTGCCCTATCTCGCCACCGTGGTGGTGCTGGCCCTGATCTCGCGCAACCCGGTCTGGATCCGCGTGAACATGCCGGCATCGCTGGGCAAGCCCTTCTATCCCGGCGCCTGACGCCGGGGCAAAGGCCTTGCTGTTTTGTTTTTCCTGACTGGATAATCAATTTTTCAACCCTCGTCACCGACCTCAACAAGGATTAGACATGACTGACCTGAACAAACGCTCCCTGCTCAAGGTAGCCGCCCTGTCTGCGGTTGCCGCAGCGGCCCTGGTGGGTTGCGGCAAGAAGGAAGAGCCGGCACCGGCGCCTGCACCGGCCCCGGCCGCTGCTCCGGCGCCCAAGCCCGAGCCGCTGAAGATCGCCTTTGCCTACGTCGGCCCGGTGGGTGACGGCGGCTGGTCCTTTGCCCACGACAACGGCCGCAAGGCGCTCGAAAAAGAGTTCGGTGACAAGGTCCAGACCTCGTTCGTGGAAAGCGTGCCTGAATCGGCCGACGCCGAGCGCGTGCTGCGCGACATGGCCGGGCAGGGCAACAAGCTGATCTTCGGCACCACCTTCGGCTACATGGAGACCATGCTCAAGGTCGCCGCCGACACCCCGGACGTGAAGTTCGAACACGCCACCGGCTACAAGACTGCGCCCAACATGCGCACCTACGACAGCCGCACCTACGAAGGCGCCTACATGGCCGGCGTGATCGCGGGCGCCATGACCAAGACCAACACGCTGGGCGTGGTGGGTTCGGTGCCGATCCCTGAGGTGATCCGCAACATCAACAGCTTCACCCTGGGTGCCCAGAGCGTGAACCCGAAGATCAAGACCAAGGTGGTGTGGGTGAACGAATGGTTCAGCCCGCCCAAGGAAACCGAAGCCGCCACCGCCCTGATCAACGGCGGCGCCGACATCCTGTTCCAGAACACCGACTCGCCGGCTGTGCTCAAGACGGCCGAAGAAAAAGGCAAGCGCGCCTTCGGCTGGGATTCCGACATGACCGCCTACGGTCCCAAGGCCCACCTGGCCTCGTCGATCATCAACTGGGGCCCGTACTACATCAAGGCCACCAAGGACGTGCTGGAAGGCAAGTGGGAAACCGGCCAAAGCTGGTGGGGTGTGAAGGAAGGCGCGATCGACCTGGTGTCGATTGCCGAAGACGTGCCCGCTGAAACCAAGGCCAAGATCGAAGAGATCAAGAAGGGCCTGAGCGACGGCAGCTTCGCGATCTGGAAGGGCCCGATCAAGGACCAGGCCGGCAAGGAACTGCTGAAGAAGGACGAAGTGGCCGACGACAAGTTCCTCGGCGGCATCAACTTCTACGTCAAGGGCGTGGAAGGCAAGGTCCCCGGCGGCGACAAGAAGTAAGACAACGCGCCTTGGGGCCTCGGCCCCGAGCGTTGCAAGAGCTGCCCCTGGGCAGCTCTTTTCAATTGGGACGCCGACCCATTCAGGACATTCAGGATTCACCATGGAAACAACCCTTTGGCACCCGGTGGCGCTGGCCAGCGCGGTGCAGCCCGGCCCGGTGGCCGTCACGCTGCTGGAGCAGCCCCTGGTGCTGTGGCGCGATGCCGACGGCCAGCTTCAGGCCTGGGCCGACCGTTGCCCCCACCGTGGTGCCCGCTTTTCGCTGGGCCAGGTGCAGGCGGGCCGCCTGGAATGCCCCTACCACGGCTGGCAGTTCGAGCCGGGCGGGCGCTGCGTGCAGGTGCCGGCCCTGCCTGATTTCACCCCCCCGGCCTCGCACTGCGCCACCACCCATGCCTGCCGCGAAGCCCATGGCCTGGTCTGGGTGCGGCTGGACGACACCGGCGAAGACCTGGGGCTGCCCCCGTTCGAGGCCGAGGCCGATGCCGGCCTGCGCAAGATGAACTGCGGGCCCTACGACGTGGCGGCCAGCGCTCCGCGCATCGTCGAGAACTTTCTGGACATGGCGCATTTCTCGTTTGTGCACGAGGGCTGGCTGGGTCTGCGCGCCCGGCCCGAGATCGATGCCTACGAGGTGCAGGACACGCCGCGTGGCCTGCGCGCCACCGGCTGCAAGGCCTGGCAGCCCCAGTCCAACCTGCATTCCACCGCGCCGGCCCAGGTGGAATACAGCTACGAGGTGACCGACCCCTACTGCGCCTTGCTGACCAAGGTGCCTGAGGCCGGCACCACGACGGTGGCCGGGTGGCGCGAGTCGATCGCCCTGTACATCTGCCCGGTCACGCCCGAGACCAGCCGGGTCTGGTTTCGCCTGGCGGTGGCCGATTTCGACTCGCCCGACGAGAAGCTGGCCGCTTTCCAGCACACCATCTTCACCCAGGACCAGCCGGTGCTCGAGTCGCAGTCCCCGAAGCGCCTGCCGCTGGACCTGCAAGCCGAGCGCCATGCCGCCACTGACCGTGTGTCGGTGGCCTATCGCCGCATGCTGGCCCGCCGCGGTGTGCGCTTCGGCGTGATCTGATGCAGCTCAAGCCCCAGGGCGGCAGGGCGGGAAAACGCTCTGTCGCGCCGTGGGCGCTGTGGTAAAAAACTTCAAACTTCCCGGAAGGCCCCCATGTTCAAGATTCCCCACATCGCCCCAGCCCGCCTGCCCGAGCTGCTGCGCCGCATGCCCAAGGCCGAGCTGCACATCCACATCGAGGGCTCGCTCGAGCCCGAGTTGATCTTTGCCCTGGCCCAGCGCAATGGCGTGAGCCTGCCCTACGCCGATGTGGACAGCCTGCGCCGGGCGTATGCCTTCACCAATCTGCAGAGCTTTCTCGACATCTACTACGCCGGCGCCAGCGTGTTGCTGAAAGAGCAGGATTTCTACGACATGGCCTGGGCCTACCTGCAGCGGGCCGCCGCCGACCACGTGGTGCATGCCGAGCTGTTCTTCGACCCGCAGACCCACACCGCGCGCGGCGTGCCCATGGCCACCGTGATCCAGGGCCTGCACCGGGCCTGCACCGACGCCGCCACCCAGCTGGGGGTGGATGCCTCGCTGATCCTGTGCTTTCTGCGCCACCTCAGCGAGGAAGATGCCCTGGCCACCCTGGAGCAGGCCTTGCCCTGGCGTGAGCACTTCATCGGCGTGGGCCTGGATTCGAGCGAGCTGGGCCACCCGCCTGAAAAGTTTGCCCGCGTCTTTGCGCGCTGCCGCGAGCTGGGCCTGCGTCTGGTGGCCCACGCCGGCGAAGAAGGCCCGCCGGCCTACATCTGGAGCGCCCTCGATGTGCTGAAGGTCGAGCGCATCGACCACGGCGTGCAGGCCCTCAAAGACCCGGCCCTGATGCAGCGCCTGGCCCAGGACCGCATCCCGCTGACCGTGTGCCCCTTCTCCAACGTCAAGTTGTGCGTCTTCCCCGACCTGGCCAGTTCGAACCTGCGCCAGTTGCTCGATGCCGGCCTGGTGGCCACCGTCAATTCGGACGACCCGGCCTACTTTGGCGGCTACCTGAACGACAACTTCGTGCAGACCTTTGCCGCCACCGGGCTGGACGCCCACCACGCCTACACGCTGGCGCGCAACAGCTTCGAGGCCAGCTTTGTCACCGAGGCGCAGCGCCACCAGTGGGAGCACGAGCTCAAGGAAGTGTTCACGAGTTTCTCGGAGAGCGATTTCTGAAGCCCGCCCCGGGCCGCAGCAGCAAGGGGCCGGCCAGGGCCGCGCAGGCACTGGCGGCCAGCCACACCGCAGGCCAGCCCTGCCATTGCAGCAGACCGGGCAGCAGGCTGGGGGTGACAAAGCACACCACAAACACCCAGGTGTTGGCCAGGCCCAGCGCCGTGCCGGATTGCCGCGCCCCGGCCAGGGTGGCCAGCTCGGCATAGGCCACGCCGTGCCAAGCCGACACCACCAGGCCGGCCAGCACCAGCCATGCGGCCAGCAGCGCTTGGAGCCCTTGGGGTGACCACCCCCCGCCAGCGCTCGGCAAGGCCGATTGCAGGGCACTCAGCGCCGCCAGTCCCAGGAACACCGCGATCACCGCGCCGACGCAGGCGCGCAGGTAGGCCGGGCGGTTGCCGTGCCGATCGGTCCAGCGGCCGCTCCACACCCGCAAGCCCATGGCGCCCACCTGCACCAGGGCCATGGCCCCGGTGCAGGCCGGCAGGCTGAGGCCGCCGAAGTCGTGCAGGAAGACGGTGCCGAACGAGATCACGGCGAACTGCGGCGCGCACAGCAGGCCGATGCCCGCGGCCAGGCGCCACACCCGGCGGTCGCGCAGGGCGCGTGGGGCGGGGGCCGCCAGGCCGGCGCCGGGCGCGGGGGCCGGGGCGCTGTGGGCGCTGTGGGCGGGCTCATGCACCCAGGCCGCACACAGCAGGGCCGCTGCGCCACACAGGCCGGCCAGCACCCCGAACAGGCAGGCAAAGCCCCCTTGCCAGGCCAGCCAGGGCAGCAGCAAGGCCCCGACGCCGCCGCCCAGGGGCACGGCGGTCTGGCGGATGCTCATGGCCAGACCGCGTTCGGTGGCCGGAAACCAGCCCATCACGGCCCGGCCACTGGCGCCATTGACGCTGCCCCCCAGCAGGCCCACCCCCAGCAAGCCAGCGCCCAGCACCCACAAGGGTGCGCCCGGCGCGGCCCACAAGGCCAGGGCGAGCAGGGCCAGTGCGGTGCTGCCCAGGCCGGTCAGCAGCACGGGGCGGTCGCCCAATCGGTCGGTCAGCAGGCCCCAGGGCAGTTCGCTGAGCGCAATGCCCAGGCCCATCAGGCCCAGCATCAGCCCCAGCAGGGCGTTGTCGAGCTGGTAGGCCTGGCGCAGCAGCACGGCCGTCATGGGCAGGCCACTGAAGGCCACGGAAAAAGCCGCATTGGCCGCCACCCCGGCGGCAAGCACTTTCCATCGGTGAAGCGGTGGGCGGGAGACCAGGGGCATTGGAAGGGGACAGGACATGGCCCGCAGTGTGGGCTGGCACAATGATTTTGAAAATCAGAAAATTCAGCATCAATAGTTTTGAAAAACAGGATGATCAAATGCCCCAAGCCTTGTTTGACCTGGACGTTCTGCGCACTTTTGTGACCGGCGTGCGCCTGGGCAGCTATGCCAAGGCCGCCGACCGGCTGGGCCGCTCCACTTCGGCCGTGAGCGCGCAGCTCAAGAAGCTGGAGTCCCAGGCCGAGGCGGTGCTGTTCCGCAAGGCCGGCCGCGGGCTGGCCCTGACCGAGGCGGGCGAGACCCTGCTGGCCTATGCCCAGCGCCTGATCGACCTGAACGACGAGGCCAGTGCAGCCCTGCGGGGCCTGCACCTGCAGGGCCGCGTGCGCCTGGGCCTGCAGGAGGAGTTCGGTGAGGTGCTGCTGCCCCAGGTGTTGGGGCGCTTCGCCCGGGCCCACCCGCAGGTGCGCATCGAGGCCAGCATGATGCGTTGCGCCGGCTTGCGCGAACGGCTGAGCCAGGGCCAACTGGACCTGGCCTTGGTGTGGGAGACCGGCGACCAGCCCTTGTTGCCGGGCGCCGAGCGCTGGCTGGAGACGCCGCTGCATTGGATCGGCCCCGCCGAGGCCCCAGGCACCGACCGACCCGCCTGGTGGGGGGGCGATCCGGCCGGCTGGCGCAGCGATGAACCGCTGCCCCTGGTGCTGCTGGACGAGCCCTGCCCGGTGCGGCGCATGGCCATGGCGGCCCTGGACGCCCAAGGCACCGCCTGGCGCCACGCCTTCACCAGCGCCAGCCTGGCGGCCCTGTGGGCGGCCAGCTCGGCGGGCCTGGGGCTGACAGTGCGCACGGCGCTGGGTTGCCCGCCCGGGGTGCAAAGGCTGGATGCCGCGGCGTGCGGCCTGCCGGCCCTGCCCACCATCAGCCTGGTGCTTTACCGGGGCGAGACCCAGGTTCCTCCGGTGGTGGAGCAGCTGGCGCGGTTGCTGCGCGAGGCCCTGCCGCTGGTTTGACGGGCTGGCGGATGTGGCCTTGGGTGCGCCAGTTCCATGCCGCCCCCAGGGCCAGCAGCACGCTGGTGCCCAGGAACACCCAGCGCATGCCCAGGTGGCCGCCAATCAGGCCGCCGAGCATGGGGCCGGTGACCTGCCCCGTGTATTGGGCCGAGGTGGAGTAGCCCAGCATCTGGCCGGCCGTGCCTTCGGGCACGTTGTGCCGGATCACCGCCGCAATGCAGGGCAGCAGGCCGCCCAGCGACAGGCCCATGAGAAAGCGCAGCCCCACCAGTTGCCAGGTGGCCGTGACGAAGGCCTGGGGCAGCAGCAGCAGGGCCGCCACTGCCAGGCAGGCGATGACCACATTCCAGTGGCCCACCCGGTCGGCCAGGCGCCCCAGGTGCGAGGCCGACACGATGCTGCCCAGGGCGGCGGCCGACATCACCAGGCCGGCGTGCAGGGTGACCTGGGCCGGGTCGGGCACCAGGGTGGCCACGTAGACGGTGATGATGGGCTCGATCGACATGTTGGCCAGCATCAGCAGCATGCCGGTGAACAGCATGGCCAGCAGCGGGCGCCGGTCCGGGATGGCCTGCCAGCGGCTGGGGGCCCCGGCGGACGGGCGGGGTGGCGGGCGCACGTCTTCGCGGATCAGGGTGCAGGTGGCGATGAAGGCCACAAAGATCACGGCCCCGGCGGCGAAGAAGGTCCAGCGGATGCCGATCCATTGGGGCAGCACGCCGCCCACCAGGGGGCCGACCAGGCTGCCTGCCATCACTGCGGACGACAAGGTGCCCAGGGCCCAGCCCGCCTGGGCCTTGGGCGTCTGGGTGGCCACCATCACCGTCGAGCCTGAGGCATAGCCGCCCAGAAAGCCGGCCAGCAGGCGCAACAGCACCAGTTGCCAGACATTGCTGGCCAGACCGATCAGGGCCATGGCCACCGCCATGCCCAGGCTGGCGCGGATCAGCATCAGCTTGCGGCCATAGCGGTCGGCCAGCCGGCCCCACAGCGGTGCCACCAGGGCGGCCGACAGAAACGAGGCCGCGTACGCTGCGCCCGACCATTGCACGATGGCGGCCGGGTCGTGCACGCCCAGTTGCTCCACATACAGGGGCAAAAAGGGCAGCAGCAGGGTCATGGCCACGATGGTGGTGAAGGAGCCGAACATGCAGACCCAGAGGTTGCGTTTCCAGTGGGCTGAACCGGCCTGTGCCGGTGGGGGTGTGGTGTTCATGCAGGCATTGTTCATGGCGGTGGAGGCCTTGTCCCTTGCCGCTTTGCGGGCCCAGCCATCGTGATCAGGGCGGGGCTTAGAATCACAGCCCCCAGCGGGTGTCCCGGCCGCCGGGGGCTTTGCATTCCGGGGCCATGTCGAGGAACACCATGTACAAAAACCTCGCCGCCATGGGCCGCCGCGCCCGCCTGGCCGCCAGTTTTTCCACCGCACTTCTCGGTCTGGGCTTGGGCCTGGGCCCACAGGCGCTTCACGCCGCCCCAGCGACGCCGCCCGTCAAGGCCGCCTTTGTCTATGTGGCGCCCATCACCGAGGCCGGCTGGGTGCGCCAGCATGACCAGGGGCGCCTGGCCGTCGAGGCCGCCCTGGGCGACCGGGTGAAGACCACCTATGTGCAGGACGTGCCCGAGGGGGCTGATGCCGAGCGCGTGATCCGTGACCTGGCCCAGCAGGGCCACCAGATCATCTTCACCCCCAGCTTCGGCTACATGGAGCCCACGCTCAAGGTGGCGCGGGAGTTTCCGCAGGTGAAGTTCGAGTCCATCACCGGCTACAAGACGGCGGCCAACGTGGCGGTGGCCAATGCCCGCTATTACGAGGGACGCTACCTGGCGGGCATCGCGGCCGGCCGCATGAGCAAAAGCCATGTGGCGGGCTATGTGGCGGGCTTTCCCATCCCCGAGGTGCTGCAGGGCTTGAATGCCTTCACGCTGGGCATGCGCTCGGTCGATCCGCAGGCCAGCGTGAAGGTGGTGTGGCTCAACGCCTGGTTCGACCCGCCGCGCGAGCGCGATGCGGCCATGACCCTGATGAACCAGGGCGCCGACGTGCTGGCCTTCCACACCGGCTCATCGGCCGTGATGGCGGCGGCGCAGGAGCGCGGCAGGCTGGCCGTGGCCTACCACTCGGACATGCGAAAGGTGGCGCCGCAGGCGCAGATCCTCGCGGTGACCCACGAGTGGGGGGCCTATTACACGGCCCGCGTGAAGGCGGTGGCCGAGGGCAGTTGGAAACCCACGGCCCTGTGGGGCGGGGTGCGCGAAGGCATGATCCGGGTCGGTGACTTCGGGCCCCAGGTGCCCGTGGCGGTGCAAAACGAGGTGCTGGCGCGGCAGAAGGACATGGCGGCCGGCCGCCTGCAGCCCTTCAAGGCCGGGGCCCAGCCGGTGCGCGACAACCAGGGCCACACCGTGATCGAGCCCGGCCAGGCCCTGAGCGACGAGCAGATCCTGAACCTGAACTGGTTGGTTGAAGGCGTGCAGGGCAGCCTGCGCTGAGGGTCAGAGTTCCCCCAGGGGCACCAGCGGCCCCAGCAGCCAGAGCTTGAAGCGCAGCCAGGGGCTGGTCTCGGGCTCTTCGGCGTGAACGGTTTCCTGGCCCTCGCCATTGCGTTCGATCCATTCAATGCCCTGCCCATCGGCCGCCAGACGCAACTGGTAGACGCTGGCGAGGTCGCTCATGGCCTCCAGCTGGGCGGCCATCTCGGGGCTGTCGATGATCAGGCCCAGTTCGGTGTTCAGGCGCACCGAGCGCGGGTCGAGGTTCATGGAGCCGAGGAACACCTGGCGGTGGTCGAGGATGGCGCTCTTCATGTGCAGGGCGCTCAGGCTCTTGCCGATCACGCCCAGGCGCCGGCGCTTGGCGCTCAGGCTGGGGCTGATCTCGTAGATCTCGACCCCCATCTTGAGCAGCGCCCGGCGCTGGCGCGAGTAGCCCACATGCACCCAGGGCTCATCGGTGGCGGCCAGCGCGTTGGTCACCAATTGCAGGCGCACGCCGTGCTGGCGCGCCTCTGCCAGCGATTGCAAGGCCTTGTCGTCCGGCACGAAGTAGGGCGAGGTCATCCGGAGCAGTTCCCGGCTGGTGGTGAACCACTGGTAGGTGCCCTCAAA
>Ga0209913_1000598_pt1 | contig 28704 bp, 24 predicted proteins | sample PersoiDNA2013203_FD_185805 | JGI IMG/M metagenome (GOLD analysis project Ga0209913, IMG submission 185805) | Permafrost soil microbial communities from the Arctic, to analyse light accelerated degradation of dissolved organic matter (DOM) -... | ecosystem: Environmental > Terrestrial > Soil >... | reverse complement strand
TGCCGGTTGATGGGTTCATCCCCTAAGGGCTTCCGCGAAACCCCCTTCATTGGGGGTTTGCTTTTTCTACACCCGCCCTTTCTTCCTCATGTTCAGGGCACTGTTTCTCGCCGCTTTGATCGATGCCCCTCGTGCCGTGTTCAAGAACAATTTCCAAGCCCTGATCTTGTCAGCCTTCTTGAAGTTCACGGGTCGGTTGTCAGCGTCTTCGTCCCGCACATAAGCGCTTTCGATAAACAGCTTGAGCGTGTTCTTGCCCTCCCCTTTGCGCACATTGAAGTAGATTTCATAGCGCATCTCCGCGGCTTGACCCGGCGTAGTGTTACCAAGCTCCAGGGTCAGAAAACTCTCTCGACCCGTAAAGAAGCACCGGCGGTCGGCGATGGACGCAATGATGTCTGGGAGCAAGAAAGACAATGCATGCCGCCCAGCGTGGAACACACGACGGACCTTACGGTGATCAATGATCAGGCGCTCGTATCCGACTGCGTGGAAATCAATCATCTGGCTTTGCTTGGCGCCGGCGCTGACACAATGAGAGCTGTATTCAACCTGCAGCGTCAGGGTGACTGAAGGGTGCCCTTCTGCGGCGGGAACGACCAGGGTCTGAGTGCGAGACCGCAAGTGGCCTAGCAACCAACACACGCCGCCAATCTCAACGTGTAGAACGTTCAGATGATCAGGCCAATACTTTCCTCGCACAACGGGTTCCCTTGCACCGATTGAAGCTCTGCAGATTCAGTCGGTTTCATGAGCATTAGCCGACGCTGTTCAGCCCCCATTTTCGACTGATCTTCAACGCCTCCCCAGAGCCCCTCAGCCCCGCTTTATGTAGGACTGATCCGAGTCTGTTGGGCGCATTCCGTGCTGTTTTCGCAAGTTTTTTTACAGTATTCCGTGGAGGTCCATGAATAGGAGCCAAAAGGGCTACCGGAAACGGTGAGGCGACAAATGTGACGAAATAATAAAGATTGTCACAGCGCCCCGCGTATTCCGCGGCCTACAGGGCGCTATAAAGCTAGCTCTTTGAAAATAAAGTTTGTCACAAAACTCCAAATCTCCATAAAAACGGCTCCGCTGCAAACAATAAAGATTGTCACAAGGTCTTTACCCTTGCCCCAGAAAGCACTGCAGTTGATACACCCCCGCTGCTTTCGATTAGGCTGTGAAATTGTTCTAAGGAAACTCTGAAAAAGGCTTCCATCTCCGGTGAAATACTCGCCTCACACGAATCGAACGGTCGAGCCCCGATGAAACAGATGTTCTTCGCCGATGCCGAGTATGCCGTCAAACATAAGCAGACCCGCTGTGAGCGCTTCCTGATCGAGATGGATCAGCTCTACGGTGGACACTAGGAGAACTAGGGTTTGTCTGTAGCCAACTCAAACGGGGAGGGTGAATACTATGGCTAGTCGGAATCGTGCCACCGTTGAGCGGATAATCCTACAAGTCCGGATATGGGGATGGGATATGTCATGGTCTTTCAGCATGGCCACGCCTACCGATACCAGGCCAATCGGTCACCATTATTCAGAGCATACTGCGATCAAGCTTTACGGCTCCGTCCGCTACCCTGAAGCATTCAAATACCCAACTCTAGAATGCTACCTACACGTTGACCCACTACTCCTAAGCGACAAGTCGACTCCTCGCTGCATCGGCTCTATGCAGGCGTCTGGCAAAAGGCTCATCGCATATATCTCCGTTAGCAATGACCGCTTCAATAGCTTGATCATCGCTGCAAGTCGACTTGTTGCCCTAGAGATCAATGCGGAGCCGCTGAGATACCGCAAGGCCAAGGTGATGGGTATCCACCTAAGCACCGAGCTGGAATCTGATTGGTAATGGTGCTTTTGATCATAGAGACGCTAGTGTGTTGGCGCTGACGCCGCATTGACCCAGTGGCCGAGATGTCACTGACCCAGTCTGACTCCTCGAAAAACATTGCCGGCGCGGGGTTTGTGCCGATTTGAAGGTGGGCAGCCTTGCATCGGCACGTGGGTCAATTCGGCATCGGCCTCAACAGGCGCAGGCTCTGAATCAACTTGAGGGGTGGTCTCTTTGTTCGTCAGTAAAAACACCGCCGCTGTTTCTGCGAATGGGATCGGGTGACCAGCCCGACCTTTCAGACAACCGTGGCTAACAAGTAGCTACCGAAAAAACCTCACGAGGGCCGCTCCAGGGTTTGCGCCGACACTGGGCGTGGATCAGTCGCGCTGATGCAGGAGGTCGAGCAGGAAGTCCATGAGCAGGTATGGTTTGTCGAAGCAGGCATCAATGAGCGTGTGGACGAAGAGTGTGCCGTCATCCAGCATGAAGGGAATGGTGGAGTGGTCGATCTTGAAGGTCTTCAGGCGCTTACGTGCGTTACCTTTCTGATAGGGGTCCTTGGCGCGCAGGTCGAACTCTTCCAAAGTGTAAAAAATGAATTCGTGGTCGATGTGAGAAACAAAATAACGCCCGCCTTCCATGTAATATTCCAAATGGATCATTCGGGTCACTGCGCAGTCCGCAAGCAATTCTGGGATGTAAGCGATTTCCTCAAAGGTCATGCTGCTGTCAGTGATAGAACACCAAGATTTGTCATCACTTCCGTGCTTGTAAAAGGCCCAAACCGAGGGAAGGACTGCTTTGCTATCTGCTGTTGCAGCTCTAGTGCGGAGTACTGTACTTGCCACTTCCCCGGGAGCTTGCCGTTGCAGATTTTCCACCGTCAACGGTAGTGGAGTGACCTGGAAGCCTAGTTCGACGAAGATGTGTTTTTTCGTTTCAATTAAAACGTCGTCGCAGGTCAGTAGAGCTAGGTCTTTTATTAGACTCTCACTACGCAGGCGTTCGAACAGCGTGAGCACATAACTAGGAGTGTGTTCGATGAGTAGCTGCACCGGATGTTGCGAGTCTAGGATCCTGTTGGGGATTCCTATGAGCAGTTGGGTATCTTCGGTTACCGAACGTAAATTGTATTTGCTGTATTGCGCGTCGGTCTCAAATAGGTCTACCTCTGCGGCCTTGTAGTACTGGTAAAGCCTAGTAGTTTTCTGCGGTGCACGCGTGTATCTGCGTTTCTCGCTATTATCCGTACGGTATATTTCATACACAATGTGTAGCAATCTGGTGAGAGCGAAGTTTTCCTTACATTGACGAGCACTGAAGTCTTTCGCGGCAGGCAAGGTGGAGTTGTAATCGTCGAAGATGTGCAGGGCCTGCTTGTGCAGTGCTTCAACGCACAGATTTTCCAGGTCCCGCTTCTTACTCTCGATTGCCCGGGAGTCGAGGATCAGATCACTGCATAGTTGCTCCAATTCGATTTCGAGCCTGTTGCGTTCAAAGCGCAGGATGCTCCGCATGAAAGTGACTTCTTGTAGTGCCTCCAGCAACCAGGGTATTGCGTGTTCGAATAGCGTTGGATCGTCGTCTAGGAAACAATCTGTCATTAGGTGAAATGTACCACCATCGCTACCGAATTTATCGCCTGTGTAGCTGAAGTCGCCTTCCAACCGGCGCAGGCTTACCCGAAGGCGCTCCTCTTGGAGTGTGTCGAAATAGCTTGCAAGTTCGGTCGGCAGCATGACGTGGAGTTCCTGACTGATTTGGGCTGATACGAGATAGTAGTGGGCATTCTGCCGAACTAAAAGCCGAGTTTGCGCATCTGCTAGCTGGAAGTCGTTGTTGATGATACGCAGCTAGACAACGCATTCGAGATCAGCTCAGAGCTTTGAATATAGGGGATCATCGCGCCCTTAAAAAAAGGGCTGCAAAGCAGCCCCTGATTATATGAATAACGCACTGTAATTTAACTGCGCGGGCGGAAAAACAAGTTGCCTAACTACGTTAAATATTGTTACAGAGATTAGACATCACCGATTAAATCCTGTGGAGCCTCAATAGAAATTGAAATCCAGCACCAAGGCGCCTCGGAAAGCTTAATTGACTTTTTATCGGTAACCAGGATTCCGCTGCTAAACTCATCGCCAATTTTTATCCCCTTCACAAATACCAACATGTGCTCGTAACCAGGAATTTCTTTCATGGCATTGAGTTTGTCGACTCCTGATTCATGAACATTCTCAGATTGGAGAGCTTGAATTGCTGCCATGAAGCCGCTTATGAAGCTTCTCTTAAAGACGACCACGCCTTTGTCGGTACCTCCACGAGACGGGAAAAAGTAGCAAGCGGTCTTTTCGACTCCTCCAATAGGCACTACAACCTTAACATTAGTTTTAGATTTTATTTCGACTTTTGCAGCAGCACTTATTGCAATTGCTGGAGGAACATAGACGCCTACGCGCCCTAACGTATGAAGAAGATTTCGTTGTATTTCTTGAGCGTAAAGCGGTTTAAGCGCCCCCGCATACATGTGATTGCCGACTGACAAACCTGGACTGGCAAGAAATCCTGAAAAAGGGAAGGATCTAACTTTTTTGTACCTCCAGTTTATATTGAAAGGCACATCATCAACTAGCAGATAGTCACCCGCAGAAGTTTGAGGAGCATCAAATTTCTGCAACTCGCCTACTACCATTAAAACCTCATCAATAGCGCGCTTTCCATTTGGCCGCAAGATCAAATCACAATCCGGATTCATGATGGCCAAAACGGACTTAGGGATGGCATTGTCTTTTACAATATATAAGTCACCCATCCGAAAATTGCGCCTTGGTTCGGGTCGACTGGAATCCACGCGAACCCGGTGGTACATTTTTGCAATATTATCAGTAGGACCGTCAAAAGCACTTTCAACATGCCCTGCTATCTCGGGTGAAAGCATGTTTTTAAAATTAGAAGATACGGGGTTACCGTCAATATGTACGCACAGCTTATCCAAAAGCGTCTCACCCAAGAACCATTCTAGATACTCAGGTAAGTTTTGCCCTTCTCCCGCAAGTCTAAACTGTACCAAATACGCGATTTCACGCAAATCGAGGTTCGAGATATGTTCATCGATGGTTTCGACCGCCGACTTCGCGCTTGCAGTCCAGCATCCCAGAAAAGCATCCAATCCGCGCGAAAATTTGTAACTCTGAAATATGTCGAGCAGAGCCTCCGCGACGTCTTCCTCTAGAGTAATGTCACCAGAGTCTGCCATCTGAACCTTTGTTTTGGCAATAAAGGTAAATCTGCTAGCAAAAACACCTTGCTTCAAACTCGCTCGGTAGTCTGTTGCTTTGAGGCTATGCAGGTGTGAGGACATCAGAATTACAGATGGTGCGCTGGCTAGAAATGGAGCAATTCTGTTCAGTGAGGCTTGAACGGCTGCATTTCCTTTTTCGTTATCGGGATTGTCAGTTGCTGTAAGTGTAGGATCCAAGAACAAATCTACAAAAACCACGTCAACGCGAGAGTCCAAAAGCGATCCGTCTTCCACCGAGCCGACCGTCAATATCTCCAAATCAGGCATGCAGGCTTTAAGTAGCTTTATGACAGGCAAAACGTTTGTCAAATTCGCCCCTTTGTTAGTTTTAAAGAGTCCGCCAGGGTCAAATTCTGTAGCGAGATTTAACATGTAGTTTTTATATAATAGGGCTACACAACCCAATAAATCATCGTTATCAAATTCTGTTTCATTGATGGACTTTATCGCCTCATCCCGGCTTTCGTCAGAAATTTTAGCCTCGACGCAGGCTTCCATCCCAGACTTGCTTGTAAAGAAGTCAAGAAACTGCCCCCATGCACCTTCAGCAATCATCGGTACATCGAACGCATCGTCGATTATTGCGATCCTGGATACACCGCTGCTTTTGATGGCTCCTACCAGTCTTTTTTGAGTTATCATTTTGCTTTATCCATGTTCAAAACGAAGGTATTTAATCTGCCTTTACGGTGCATCCCCACTACTGAACTCATCGTCAAGTCCCAGCCATGGTAAGTAGCAATCTCTCTGGAGATGTAAAGGCCTAACCCTCTACCTTGCCCTGCCGGCTTCGATGAAATCAATGGTTGGAAAATAACTTCCTTTCTATCCGGATCTATACCCGGACCGTTATCACTAAATTCCACAACTTTTCCGGCGCTGGAAACATCTATTATTATTTTCGGAGAAAAACCAGGCTCATATTCTTTTTGATACGCCAACCAGTACATCGAGTTAGAAATAATGTTTTCTAAAACCTGAATCACCATCCCCTTAACCGCATTAATAACAATAGGAGAAGATGGTGCATTAAACTCAATACTCACATCCTCTCGTTCAAATTGACCCGAATGGCTTTCCAATATTGATTCAATCAGTTCAACAATATCAAATCTTGATTTAACCTGCCTGCGTTCGCCCGTCATTTCATCGAATGCTGACACACGCTTGTGAAGCGTTTTTAATTGCTCCTCAAGAGACATAAGCATTGCGTTATCAGAAAATTCTGAGCGCGTATCTTTTAGCGTGCCAATAGCTTGTTCTAATGTCCGATCTAACTCGTGGAATATAAACTCTGTAATAAGACCTATACCTGCCAAGTGTAAGAGCTTGCTATACTCCTGCTCTGACTCCCTGATAATTTTTTCTGTTTTACCAACTATTTGGGAACATTGATTAGCAAGTTTTTTCACATTGCTTTCTAAGTGCTTCAGCTGAACCAAACTGCTAGCCGTCACCGAACCATCTCTTAAAAAGTCAAGGTTCGTATATATGCTTTGTTCGATTTTTCTGAATTCTTGTGTAGCCTCCATAGCTTCGCGCTTTTTTATAGACTCGTAGCCATCAATATCATTGATGAACCCACGAAACTCAACATGGAGCAACCACATGAGTAAGGCTTTCAGCGCCCCAGATGCTTGGCTTTGCATTAAACCTTCTCGGTTGGTTTGCTCGCCTAGTGCAATATGGGTAGATCTTACTTTTACGGCGCCGATGATTTGCTGTCGGTTTAACTTGAAACCGCTCGAACTAAACGCTCGCTTATCGAGCTCCAGCCAGTCATCATCAGGCGCTCCATAGGGCAGAACTCGGAATCCATGCCTATATAACATCAAGCCGCCTGACCACTTGCCAATTTGCTCTTTAGTATCAATGGCTTTTTCAGTGAGTCCGGCGACCGCCTCTACAATCGATCGATTGTACCAATACACATCGACTTCAAACTGCCCTAGGTCACGAATAGCTTGAGCTCGAATGGGAGTGCTAACGACAGCCGCATGGCCCTTTTTCCCTCGCTTTGCAACTATTTTCTGGGTAACTGAATATACTTCGACACCCGCTAGAGATACTTTTCTCTGGGCATTCCTAAGATGATAGTTCATCACTCCAGTCAGTACCGGCAAATCGTTTTCGAATTTTAGGCGTACTGTGCAAGAGGCATGAGCAGCTTTCAAAAGTTTGGTCGGTATTGAAGGAATTAAACATCGCTTATCATTATGGTAAGCATGGATCAGGCTATTTGCGTATCCAGCCTTAAATGGATCCAGCATGCGTGCCACCGGGCCATTCAATGTCTCCTCAAATCGAGCCAAGGTCCAATCCCCAAGGAGACCAGACACTTTGATAACTGTTCCTTTATCTTGCTTGCTGGACTTTAACTTACCCCTCAGAGGCTCAACATCAACGGCGCTGATCTCGTCATTCGAATCATGATCAAACATAGTCCAATCAATATCTAAAATGTTAAATCTGGACTCCCCGGCAGTTGACGTTCTTACATGTAACTTTTCCCCTAATCGCATAACCGACAGTCGACCCACGCCCTTGTCTCCTAGGTAGGCCGAGCCGCTAATATTTTCCTTTCTTCTAGAGCGAGTTCCAACAGTAAGATAGACGTCATCGAGCTCTTCAAAGCTCATGCCATGGCCAGAATCCTCAAACTCCATCCAGTTATAAAGAGTATAGCTCTCTCTTAATGCACGCTCGAACCTTGACTTGTTCCCTACCGCTTCTTTTAGTTTGTGCAAAAAATCTTCGGCGGCTTCTTCAGGTGCGTCAGGCAGAACTTTTTCGCTTATATTGGATAGCACCTTGGCCGTTTTTAGCCCATCCTCCAAGTCATCCAAGGCTTTTTGATAGGTTGAATAAGCAATGACGATGCTGGCACGAATGCAGATCACTTCCGATTCAGCATCAACTGAGTTTTTTATCAGTTCATAGATGGCCACCTCATCAGAGCTGATGAGTTCTTTCCCCAGCTCCAGCAAGGTTCTAGCCGCAATTTTGAACGCCAAGGGTAATCCTCCTTGAAAACAATTGAAGTAGTATTCACTCGTTAGATACTACAAATTGCACACCCCATATCATCGTCATCTTCCGGAGTTTCAGTAGAATCAAGCTCTGAGAATACGGCTATCAACGTGGAGTTATCCTTTCGTTGAGCCATACGCTCGACCCTTAATGCATGGTCATGTTTAATCTGAGCCATTCGCTCGGGCTGCTCAAGCTCCGCCAGGCTCTCCCCCTGACTCCAAGTAAAGAAGTTGCCTGTTTTTTCAAATGGCACTTCATACTCTTTAGCTTTTTCGTACAAATCGGGGTGTGTTTCTTTTAACTTCACCCACTCAATTTTTTGCTGATAGAAGCAGAAGTAGCATCCAGAGCGGGTTCTTCCCCATTTTGTGTAGGGGGGCATCCCGACCCCAGAAACCCGAAGAATCTCTTCAATATCCCGCAGGATTAATCCGTCCTCTTGGAACGGATAAACCGCTTCGATATTTGTCTTATGGCTGATGTACCCCGTGCGATTTTCATCAGCACGGAGTCCAACATAATTGATTATTGGTTGGTCACCGCAAAAGTCCTCAAAAGGCTTAAGCTTGAGCATTTTCGTGCACCAACGACGATGATTGGAGGGAATCATCCCCCCATACATGTCATACCAGTGATCGAAACCTAGGTCAGCATTCAATCGATGCAACGGCTTCCCGAGGTAATTTTCCAGACGCTGCAAATAGTCATAAGTCTCTGGTAGCTCTTTACCAGTATCGCTGAAGATGTATTCCATTTCTGGCACACGATCTCGCATGTAAATCGCTAACGCTGCGCTGTCCTTGCCCCCTGAGAGGCTAAGGATGTGTCTAACCTGCGGTTCGTTGCTCATCGCTCAGCTCATTCTCATCGTGTTCGGTGGAGCCCTGCTGCAATTGCAGCAACGCTTGAGCAAGGGCTGAAGCGGCCAAGTTCAAATTGCCGCCCACTTGCTTAGTGAGAGTCTTTAGCAGGCCATTGGCCATGATCTTAGTCTCGTGATCAGAGGTCAACAGCATCGCCGCTTCTTCGCCACTAGGGAGAGTTAAAGTTACTCCGACGAAGCGTTGAGCTTGACGCTCAAATTCGCCTTTACGCATAGCAACCCTAAGCCAGCGCTTGTAGCGGCCGCATAGCTCAAGTACTGACTCCGCAAATACCGGAGCATCACTGTCTTTCCAGATATCTAAGGGTCTATGAACGACAACACTCGCAATGGAATCCATCCACTTGTCGTCAGTCAGAGTTATGTCAGAACAGCGCATGATGAAGGCTTTAAGATCTACCTCGGCAAGAGACTGTGCAGTATCAGCGCACTCCTCCTGGAGTTGAGATCGAAGGGCCTTCAGAGGGCCTGTGATCTCAAAAGCCTGCGCCATGGAAAAGCTAACCTCATCCTGCAACCGTCGGTATGCCATACCAAGCTCTGTAAGGCTTTTAGCCAGCAGATCGGGGAAGCTACTACCGTCCTTCCCTTTCCCAGCCATCACCACGCGTGGCATATCAACGGCGAGCAACGAAACCGGGTCGGTTGCTCTTTTGATAACGTCGCGAAGGGCTTTGGTTTGGTTTGTAAGTCGCAGTGTCTCTTGCGAATATTGCGGGAGACGCCCGTACCAGCGGATTAGCTCCCGCGCAGCATCTAGGTAAGATGCGTTCAACCCCAGCTGCACACCTACCGCTCCAAATGCCTTTGCATAATCTTTGATCAGGTCTTTACGCTCTGCTGCAATGTCGAAGCGGCGGAAGCTAAACGTGTGAGGGCTCCTGAACATCCGTTGCTGATGATCGGACGTCAACTCCAGGATCAGACTTCCTCGTTCGAAAATCGCGCACGATTCCTTGTTAACAAGAAGGTAGACCATGAACCACACGCTGGCCGGGCCACTTCGGACTCCTAGAGGCGGTAGTGCCAGACTGGAAATGACCTCAGCAAAGGTGACCTGCCCATCGATCATCAGTTGCTTATCAAGCTCCGCCCAAACTTTACGTATGCCGGCAGGAGAATCGCCGTCCGGTGCCTTTAACAACCAACGGCCGCCAACCCCTTTACGATGCAGTCCAGTGGATTGAAGCAGAGAGCTATAGAGCAATCGTTCAGGTGGGAAGTCGACGATACCGAGCAGCTCTGAGTCAACGGCTTTATCCAGCAGATCAAATAGACGCTGACGAGCCGCATTGATAGCAGACGACGGCTTATCTTTGTTGATCAACTCGTTAATGATCACCGGAGCCGCTTTGTAAACCTTATCGAACAACCAAGAGGCCGCTTGGCTAAGGTTCATGGCGCCACTTTCGGCAATCACTTTTCCTTTATGCCAATACTCCATACCGGACGACCCTTTGGCTTGCCGGTTCAGCAATGCCAAGACCAGTCGGCTAACACGCTCACGTGCAGTGCTGAACCTCAACTCGACATAGCGCTCAGTCCATGGATCCAAATGACGAAGCTTCACCTGGTCATGAACCATCAACCAACGGGAGTACTCAATGAGAGCGTTTCGCTCATCCGGACCGACTTTGACAATTGCGGTGAGCGATAAAACGTCGTCTGTAGAGCGAGCTACCTCTTCAGCAGCACCGACTAAAGCAGACGATTCAGCGTCTGCAAATATCAGCCCCACACTGCCATCATGGCGACCATGAATACCGATGGACTGCGCAATTCTAGCCGACGTGCCTGCCGTCACTCTTACCGAGCGGATTGTTCCTGTCTGCTGGTAGTGACGACTTGCAATAACGCTTCTTTCAGATAGGGCTTGTGAAACGCCATTGAACATCAGCTCATCAGCCGAGCGCTGCATCGTTTCCTCGTACAAAGCCTCGACGTTGATCGCGTGACTGACGGCAAAACCATAATCATCACTCGCAGGACGATGTACTAGGATTTTTTTGGCAGTTAGCTCACTCAAAGCTTCAGAGACAGCTTTAAGGTCCTCCCCCAAAACAAATCTAAGGAGCTCAACGGTCAATACAACATGGAGGACTTGAGCAACCAGCTCGATGACGGCAATCGACTTGAGTAATTCAAGCTGTAACGCCGTCATCTTCGCGTCATTACGCTCTACGACAGAGCGAGCGAAATCCCAACGTCGTTCAGCCTCAAGATCCCGGAAGCGAAGCCCTATCCCTGTCGTGAGGTAATCAAAAAGCTCGCTCATTCCGTACCAGGATGAATGATCGACGACATTGTGCTCCGCGAAGTCTCTCAGTGCTCCGGACTCATATCCACGCATGAATGCGTGAAATGAACGCTCGCTCTGACCAAACCGCTTAGATATGACCGCTAAGCAAGCCAGCGCTGCTGGGTGCAATGGGTACAGGCGCTCTGCCTGAGAGAACAGCTCACTCTCACCAGTTCCACGGAAAAAGTTGAAATCAATAGCTTGCTTGTAGATGCACCGGGCATCTTTTTTCAGAGCAGCCGACTCAGTAATGATTGTATCCGCGCCTAGGGCATGAAGAGCGAAATGCGCATACCGCTCGACCGGCTCATCGAAAGGCACTTCATCGAAGCGTGCTGAGACCTTATGCCACTCATCGGAAAGCGTCCGGCCTACTCCTTTGGCATAAGCATCAAAATGCTGGTGCAGCATTGATATGACTAGCAGACCATCGTCCGTAGGATGAGATGCGACCTCAGCGATTTGCTGCAAAGACATCAAATCACCGGCTTCCGGATTTAGAGCTGCGTACTCGATGAATTTGCCAAGCTCGTCAATCAGCAATAGGACACCGGAACATCCAGCACCTTTGGTGATTAGAACAAAGTCATTCAGCAATCTATTCGTCGCTGCGTTAAGGGTCACATCACGATAGGTCTGAGCTTTCGTATCCAACTGGCGCTTCAGCTCAGTTGCCAGCTTGCTTTTTGGCAGGTGCTCAAGTGCTTCAAGAATAGACTGTGCTAACGCTTCACCCAACGATACGCGCGAACCGCTTATTGCCAGCGCAAAGCGGTTTTGCTCTTGGGGGAAAAGCTCAACGACTTCTGTGGAGGCCTCAACGAGCTGTTTGTAAATTGCATGAGAGCTTTTTTGCCCTTCTAACAAACGGGCGAGCAGCAACCCTAACGCCGACTTACCACTGCCATAGGGCCCAATGAGTTTCCAGGCGCGTTGTGCGCTACCCGACTTCAACGCGCCGCCAATCTGGCGAAGCACTGCCAAGACAGCAGGAGTGATCAGATAACTATCGAGCGAATCTTGTGAACGCAAATCCCTAGTCAGCGAAATGGAGCGCAGGAATTTGGAATCCAGCTCAAGGTGATCTATCAGTCGATCAGACATTCGATTCTTCTCCCACACCCAGCAAGCAATCAGCCCAAGCGGGCGCTAGAGTTGTATCCAGAATAATTTGCTGGGTATCAGCGGTATCAATAAATCGCACAACGCCACCAAACTCTTTTTCTACACCTTCTATCAAGCTACTCACTTGAAAGTTATCCAACCTGAAGACGCTACCGGGGCTGAATTCACCATGCACAATCTTGGAGAGACTGAGAGAGTTGGTATTTTGACGTCCGAAGTAATCAATCAAGGAAAAAAGGAAAACTCTCGGAGATAGACCTAAGGGCGCATTTCTACCTACCAGGTAAACAGTTTTGCCGTCGTCGGCAGTGACCTCTTCAAAAAGTCCCAAATCTTGCAGTGGACACCACGAGGTGTCATCACCTGCAGACTCTTCCCGCTTGTACGAATGCAGGAAAATACTTGAATGCTGCTCAAGGGTGGAGACCGCCAGCTTTTTGTTACTAGCGGATGCCTGATGCTCGAGACCGGCGATGAGCGTCTTTCGATCAAAACGGGAATACGTTGCGCTCCCGAAGACCAAATTCCAAACTGCAATCTCCGCGTGAGATGAAATCCACCAGTGAAGCAGCCAAAGCGACTCAGGCTGTTCGAGGAAAGGATCCCAACCATCTTTCGAAAGCAGCAAGCTTCCGATCGGACCGGATTGCAGGCCAGAAGAATCGCGGCCATCGACTATCCCGAAAGCCTCACCCCAAAATTGAATCGACTTGACCATGTTGCGGCCAATGCCCAACGTAATCGTCGCCTGAGCTTCATCCTTCAGCGCAAGGGGATTGCTAATAATTGCTTGGTGTAGCTTTGGCAGCCATCCGTAACGGCAAACGAAGGACTCATGTCCCGAGAAGCGCTCATCTCGTCGTTGAATGCTCGACATCAACCTTTCCTCCCTGGGGCCAATTTCTCCGAAGCTGCTTGGTCGTTGCTCTGAGCTGCTGGCTCGATAATGATGCGTTTCGTGGCGGCATCAAAGTAAATATCTACTTGGTCGCCTTCGTGTAGGCCGGCATTCCTTAGCAATTGCTCGCTAAGCGAAACGCGCCCTAGCTTCTGGATCCTGCGGGTGTCAAACAAAACCTTCATCCTACTTACCCCAAGCCTCGTGGCAGGCTTTATCAATACTCGTAGGATACTTTATTGGGGGACCTAGCACAGGGGAGCGCCACCTAAAGATGCTCATTTTCCCGTCTTTCGTCAGTTAGACTAATCCCGTCGTCAGGATTGGGACCACGGTCACCGATCGCTGACATGGCAGCAGGTCACGCGGTCGACGCCCGTCTAATCGCCATTGCACCGTCCCCAGTAGCGATATAACAGGAGTTTTGTGTGAGCTGTCATTGTGTGGTTCAGCTGCAGCGATCTTTCAATACGGCAACAGGTGAGTCGATCCAATAAGCGAAATTAGGCCAGGGACTTGCTCTGCTGCCCGTCCTATCAGGCAAAAAACCTGGCTGCTCTGATAGGCAACTGGTTCAGGGTTGATGTGTATGACGTAAGCGCCAGACTGCTGCGCAATGATTGGAATCTCGGCGGCAGGAAAAACCACTCCTGAGGCGCCGATCGACAGCAGAACATCGCAGCCTTTCGTCGCGAGAATAGCCCGCTTCCCGGCTGCGGCCGGCAGATCTTCTCCGAACCACACTACACCAGGGCGGAGTTTGCCTTTACAGCGTGAGTAGCGAGGTGGTTCGATCCTCAAGCTCTCACTGGCGATCGGATTTCCGAAGGATTGGTCTGCGGGTATTCGATGGCAAGCAAAGCATTTGAGCTGCGCAAGCCTTCCTTGCAGATGGATTACATCCGTCGACCGGCGCGCTCATGAAGGTCGTCGATGTTTTGGTTGACCAACGTGACCTCTCGGGTCCTGGCCAAATGCACTATGGCCAGATGTGCTGCATTCGGTTCCGCTCACGCGACTTAGGCAACGCCGACACAGGTACCCTCGTTTCTCTGATGGGTCTAATGACAGGCTCCCACGTTGAAAGACCGGTGCCGTAATACATCCGAAAAGCGGCACACGATCATATCCAGATGCGCTGAGGTCAAAACGACAACCCTTCAGCTATTTGCACAAGCATCTCCTCAACCTGGTGTGTACCAAATGATGTAGAGAGCATCGCCATTGGGCTTTCGCCCAAAAAGCGCGATTTTGGACTGGAAAGCCAGTGCTTGGCCTTTTTTACGTCGCCAAAGATCACCTCGGCCAAGGCATTAATTTGCGCGAAGCGGAACAACCGGTCGCTCTCATCAGCGCTCAGTGACTGGTGACTCGCTAATTTGGCTTTCAGAGTTTTAAGAGGAATGATTCTGTCACTATCCTCCGGACTTAGGTTGCCAGCGTCAGTCAGGGCCTTTATCACATCTGCTGAGAATCCAGCTTCGATCTGGTAGTGGATATCCTGATCAGAAGCGTTGGAGGGAAGGCCAAGGGACTCTTGCAGCCGGATACGGTAAGCATGGTAAGTGTCATCGCGCAGGACTCTACCTGATACAGATCGTTCTACCGCTGCTCTAGGAATCGGTTTCAGCTCTATAACGCCGTTCGTTACTGAAATCGCTAGATCATCACCGACACCAACCCCAAGAACAGAAAGCACTCCCTGAGGTAGATCAACAATGAAGTCGCCACTACCATCCTTGGTGTCCTCGCATTTAACTATCCAGCGCTCGCTTTCACTCATGATCGTCCGGCTCTCTTCGCGCTATCAGAGAAAACACGACTCTATGCTCGCGCGCGGAGCTCATTCCGTCACCGGATAACGGCGCTGAAGGGCAATTTTTCAGATTATTGCGACGGGCGGCGACGTGTACTCGGTAGAACGAGATAGCCCAGCGCTACGGTGCGAGCAGCGCTTCGTGAGACGCCTCAATCTTTCTGACCTGCTGGATCACGATTTGGTCGTGTTAGAAAGCAACACTGCGATGCTACAACTGCTTCAGAGCGCCGCTGATGCGGAGCCTGCGCGTTCAGGTGATGAGTTTCGAGGCCATTTGCAAAATGATTGAGGCTGGTCTCGGGATCGGAATCCTTCCAAATTGCGGCAGAGGCATTTGCACAAAAAATGGGACTCAAGCTGGTTCCGCTGGCCGACGGCTGGGCAATACGACAAATGTTCGTTTGCTCCAGGGATGAGCAGCTTTCAGTCTCAGCTCAGAAACTTGTCGACCACCTCTTGGCGGACGCGGATCATTCCGAACGCCCATCTGACCGACATGAACCAATACGCGAGGCAAGAATGTCTGAATATCACGATAGAGAAGTACTCAATGCCGGTACGATGGGTACTTATCGGGTTCACTCACTGTTTACCAAGATCACCTGCGATGGCGACTTAGAGCCAGAATTTGGCGATCCCTTCCCCGGTGCAGTCGCGCTGCACGCTCACGAATACACCCATTACCTTCACAATTTATCGACCCTTGCAGGCCTCCAATCAATGCAGGCCTGCTTTTTATTGATGGTGCCGTTCATCAGGCACACCAACGAACTAGGCTTTTTCACAGCTCCAGAGAATCATGAATTGGATGACACCGTAGCATTTGCGTTCAAGATGATGAACGATGCTCGCGGCTCCATCGAAGGAAGGCCTCGGGAAAAAGGGTTTGAATGGCCCAAGATTACTGATTGGGTGTTCAGCGAGCTGCAACCTGAGCAAATAGATGTTTCCCACGCCTCCGAAAATTTAGGAGCTCTGGGCACCTACTACTCGGCAGCGGAAGCCAAAACCCAAAATGGAGAATCCATTGAATTCATTCTCCGCCCAGGGCTGGACTTCATTTCCGAGGGGGTAGCCTATGAGGTAGAACGAGAGCAGCGCCGGCTTGCAGGAGGAGCTGAGCATCAGTTGGACGTCGAAACACCAAGCTTTCCATACCTGGCATATCGCCCTTTTATTGAGCACCTGATCGGGAGAAGCACGACCCCAGCAGAGAGAATCTTAATCGGAAATCTCAGCCTCCTAATCGGCAACCCCTCTACTGCTCTGTGGCATCTCAGCAATGCGATCAAGCAAGATGACGCGCGCGGAGACAACTCCCCTCTAGAGTTTAAAAAAGTAGAAAAGCACATACTCAACGAGTTCAGAAGACAAAGCTTTGGAACAGAGCAGTTTCACACTGTTCTACTACACCAGATCACAGAAGGATCCAGCGACCTCTCCAGAGGGATGGAAATCTACACCAAGCTCATCGATAAGGCCCTGACGCTTCGAGGTGATTTTCCGTCAATAGAGCTCGTATTCTTGAAAGAAAAGCTCACGGGAGAAGAATTCAAGAGGACGATTGCAAACATGCTTGAACATCTCGTCCTTCAGGAAAAGGCAGGTCAGGAGGCCACATTGCAATGGATCGGCGCTCCTGGAAGCATTGTGAGTCTGGCAGACTCAGAATTTGAAAAGCTGACCGTACTACAATCAAGCATCCACTATCTTCAGCAGCACTTCACCACCAGCGGTCTGGCCAATACAGCAGAGCTAAAAGAGACCGCATGTCCTTTCTATGGCGCATGCCCGATAGGAAGGGAATATGGGAACCCTCCGGACTGTCAGAGCAAGCCGTGGCTGGTTTCAATCACACCGGATAGATCGAAGGTTTGCTGGTATGAAGCCGGCCGACTGTCCTTAAGGCTGGACCCAAGCGTGCCGCGTACTGGTCATGCCTGAGTCGGCAATTCAGTTTGCCACGGACTGCTTGGGGGCCGCAGCGCAGCTGCGTTGCATCAATTCCCAAATGTCACAACACGCCTATGCGCGCGCGGAGATAATTCAGTCATTGGAAAACAGCACCAAACAGCGATTTCCTCCAACTATTACGACGGGCAGGGCCGTCGCAATGGTTCAGTGAGTACCTGGCAACGTCGGGATTGGTGCTGACAATTCTGCTGTGCGATAAATATCACAAAGCAAAAGTGCCTCAGGTGGTTGCCGCGTATGTTGTCGCAGCTTACTGGTTCACTTCCTCTACGAGCTTTGCGAATCCGGCGGTGACGATTGCTCGCGGGTTCACCGATACGTTCTCGGGGATACGGATATCAGACGTACCGCCATTCATCAGTGCGCAGTTTTTCGGTGGGCTGACGGCGCTGTTCCTAGCGAAGATTTTTGGGGGCAAAGAGGTTGCCGTGGATATCCAGCAGCCAAGCCTGCACGAGCAGAAGCTTCCTATACAGTGATCGAACCTCGCTTCGATTCGCGGATGCGGTGAAGCTTTTCAAAGTGGTGATGTACGAATCTGGCGCGATATTCTGAAGGGCTGGGCCTTACGTGGTTCAGCCCTTCAAAGACGGTTCTTTTCGGGAGCAGCAAGGAAAGAAATGAATTACAAAGTGAGGGTTGCTACACCCGCTGATGCCTCTGACATCCAGGCTATATATGCGCCAATGGTTTTGGACACGGTCATCTCGTTTGAGCTGACGCCACCGAGTGTCGATGAGATGGCAGCACGAATAGCCGCAACACTGCCAACGTATCCCTATCTGGTAGCAGAGATGGACGACAAGGTCGTTGGATACGCTTATGCCAGCCAGCATCGAGCTAGGGAAGCCTATCGTTGGTCGGTGGATGTCACCGTGTATGTCGACCCGTCTGTGCACCGAAAAGGGGTGGGGCGTGCCCTTTATCAGCAGCTTCTACCAGTCCTAGAGAACAGGGGTTTCATGCCGCCTATGCCGGCATCGGCTTACCCAACGCGGGAAGCATAGGTATCCATGAAGCGCTCGGGTTCACCCACATTGGCACCTACCCCGAGGTTGGGTTCAAGCACGGCCAATGGCATAGCGTGGGTTATTGGCGCAAACCACTTTGTGCGGTGGCGCCGCCAATAGAAATCATCCCGTTCAGTGAGATAAAGGGAGAGTAGAGGAACGAGGTGTGAGATGACCTAGCTGCTATTCGTCGCCATCGGTACCAGGCGACTCGCTGGGAGCTATGCTGAAGGTGCTTCTCATTCGAATCGGTTTTTTGATCGGCCGGAGGAACGAATGAATTTGGCAGGGTTTACCTCACTGCTTTCCGCAGGGGAGAAAACAAGCGGGTGCCAACTCGCCAACCCAGATGCTGTGGCTCTCGCCAATCTGCACTTCCCTTCCCGTGCCTACTGTCTTGTTGCTGATTGGGCAATATTGGACATCGAAGTTACAGCACGTCAGAGAAAAGCCATCGCCGATAGAGGGCTAATCCCTGCTCTGGTTTACGCTTTGACCGTTATCCAAGATAGCAAAGGCCGCTTCCCGCGTGGTGATTGGGTCAGAACAACGTTGGGTGTTTCCTTCACCCACGACTGCTTATTTGAAACGAAAAACACGGTTTATGTGCTAATGGGGGCCGGCCGTAGACTATGCACCGATCTAGACATCGCACTAAGTCTAAGCTGAACGCAGCAGTTTCTAAATATCCGCAAACACTGAACGGTTTACTTAGATTTATCTCATACCGCCTACTCAATATGGAAGCAGCCTTGAAGATTTGATAATCTAACTCCGAGTACAGCCCATGCATCATGCAATAATGCACTCAAAGCTGCTTGAAAGCCATCAGCGTAAAATTAACGTTAACTAATATATATTCGTATAGGTGGATTATTTGATTTTCTCACCACTTCCAGGAGAGTACATTGCCTCAGCCATCCGCAGAGGAAATGAAATACTTGGTATAAAAGGTCTTAACAAACTTCACTATCGAATTAGAAAGAGACCTAGGCCACAAGGAAAATATGATAATGCCAGCATCATCGACTATCCGAAATTCTTAACCAGCCACAAACTCTCATCCCAAGTACTTTATGAAAACACCCTGTACCCTTTAGCAGCTGCTCTTGGGAGAACTGACGCAACGTGCGTATATACTCCACCAACTCAATGGAAGATTTGCCTTCAATGCGTAATTGATGATCTAGAAAATCAAGGCACGGCCTTTATACATAGAAGCCATTTAATGTCTAGCGTATCTTTGTGCAGCAGACATGCTACAAAACTCCACTTTAATTGTCCAAACTGTCTCAAACCAATTACGTCTCATGAGATTTCTAAGTTTGCTGAATGCAGCGAATCGTACACGACAGAATCGCCACATTTTGGCTCGCCCCCTCATCAATATTCATGCTTTGTAGAAGTGCTACTCAATTATAAAAGCTATCCTGTAACTACTTCGGGAGCAGAAATAATAATTATACAAAAAATGGAAGACAAAGGAATATTAGAACCACGCAACACAGATGTGCCTTTACTAATACGCTTAGCCCGGGAAACTCTAGGTGTAGAGTTCAGATTCGAATTTTTCCATAGACTACCTATGGAAGCATGCTCCGTCATGGCTTTTTTAGCTTACATAACTGGAAATGACTACTTAGGCGAAATTTCAGGCTTGCCTAAATATGATTACCTCTAATTACTCAAACCTTCAACAGTATTCAAATGCCTTTCTCAGTTTGACCTAGGTAAAAAACAAACTGTCCACTTCCGATTCAGACACTCGCATAATACGTATTCCGGCAAAGCGCATTATGACACTTGTCGCACATCGCTTGGATGGCGAAAACTTCTTTATAGCCCAATTCAGTTTACGGATTTGAAAATCATGCTCGGTTTCGAGAACCCCCTCTAACACCTGAAAGCTTTCTGGGAACCTTGAAAATTCTCGTAAAAACCTATATTGGGCCGAAACTCTTCTGAGCACTGCAGATTTTGTTATTTTAATTGGTTTACCCTTCTTATCCAAAATTTTATCTCGCGCATCTACAAGCTCTTTCGACAAACGAGTATCTTGAACGGACCAATCAGTAGAAGCTTCTCTACTCCGAATAAATCGATGATGTTTCACATAGTTATTTAGCCATTCACGATCATGACGATACAGCCAATAATACCCTGACTTATCGTGACATCTTTCACTGATATCTCGTTTAAACTCCCGGCGACGTGCGGCTACCATTTTCTCATCTGGTCTACACGCATGCTTAATAGCTGAGGCAGGCTCTGGTAAATAAGAAAAAGCTCTACGTTGAAATTCACGTAAATCATTCACACTAGATTCAAGTAACCAGCAGAGAAAATAATATCTAAATGGCTGGATGATCCATCTACGACGACGAAGCAAACACATTATCCATTCGAAGCCTTTGGTGACCAACTGGTACTCAACCTCCTTATTGCCGGCATCAAGTCTGGGCTCTACAAATTTTCTAATCGCGAGTTCTTTGAGTCGGCCTCGATGGACCATGCCCATTTCAGTAAGACGCCACCGTAGGAACTCACCATCCACTAGATCACATGCTTGTTGTGGATTTTCCAGCCCCCAGAACTGCATATTTGCCACAGCAAATGCGGCGTCCAAAGATGGCGTGCTCAAAACAGGCTCACTGGCAAACTCACCTGGAAGGAACATAGAGCGCCAATCTGCGCCTTCAGGAAAGTTTGCACCGAGAAGTACGTTGCCATGAACTGGACAGGTGCAGACCCCTACAGCCATGTGAATTCGATGCCAATAGGGCATACCGAAAACGTCAGAATCATGCTGCATACACGCTTCACAGTATCGGAATGATGCATGCTTCAGCAGTCCAGAGGCCGTCATCCCAAGGCTCATCTTCAGCCCTGTGCCATGTGTACCTTGCATGCACAGGATTGCCGATTCGTACGCTTGTTCGCTGAGAAATGGCCTGTAGAGCGGCAACAATGTACGAGTTTCGACAAGTTCCGCAACTGAATATTGTCCCTCCAATCGTTGCGATAAGGCCCCTAGGCAGCAGGGAATCACCGATCCGCAGGTTCTTGAGTAGGTACCGAACAACTCTCGGCTGGTTTGCCGATAGCTCTTATTGGAGACCAATCGATGGTAGCGAACCGCTAGGCTATACAGAGATTCATCAGGAAACGGTTCTGGGAACAAGAACAGACGATCCATCCATACGCCCTCCCGTCAGGGATACTCACCAGACTGGTTCCTCATCGATCCAGCCCCGCTTCAAAAGCTCCGCTTGGACATCTTCGTTCTGATCCAAATGAACGTTCTTGAGACCGCCAGTGACCACTCGAGCTACAGGTTTACCGACAGGCTTTCTTGCTTGGGTTTCCGCGGGTCTGGGCATGCCTTGTAAAATCAACGCGAGGTCCGCACGCTTAGCTCGCCGAGTTAAATCATGATTAAGCATCTGCGCAATCTGATCCTTCGTAGGCATCATGTCCTCGAAGTCAGCGATCTGCAGTGGGTCACCACTGCGCAGTGCCTCGATCGGTTTATGAAGCATCCTCATCTGATTATCGTAAACGCGCTGCAACACCTGCGGAGTGATGACCTCAAGCTCCTCCGATATCACATGACGCTGTGCAAGCATCACCAGTTTAACGAGAAAGTCTGTGTTTCCCTGAGTGAGGTCATATATTTTCCGCTGGAGATTGTCGTCCAGGGGGGTCGCAGACCCAGTCCAATCATATTCCCACAAGCGACTGACAAGGTGCTTCCAGAACGGATCATCCTCGCTAAACCGATCAAAGGTGATCTCACCCATTCCGACAGCTCGCCTGGCATTTCGCAGCACACCGGAGAAGAGAGGCAGCATGGCGTTCGTCCCAACATACACCAGCGGAACACCTGCATCATTTGAAAGGGTGACGAAGAAATTTAGCAGTTTTTCCCGGTCAGCCCCTCCACGCGAGGAATTCAAATGCTGCATCTCATCAATGATCAAAGCCCCAATAAAATAGGCTTTGCACAGTTGGCTTATGTGCTGAAGCATCACGCTTACACTGATTCGACTCACACTTAGCGATGAATACTTTTCAATGCCCAGGGCATTGTCTAGGGACGCGAAGAAGGCAGCGCAAAAACCGCGCAACGACCCATCATGAGGACACTCAATCTTGAGCCAAACCACCTGAGTCTGAATGAACACCTTAGGCCCGTACTTTTTATGACTCAAAACCTGCGGATAAAGCCTAGTTATCGCATCTAGGGCTGTAGTCTTACCCATCCCGCTCAGCCCAATCAGCGTCATGATGTTTGCAGAAGACTTGAACCCCCCACGGCCCATGTCGTTTGAGGAGGGCTGACGATACCTGACCGTTTCTGCACTGAACGGATTTCGCGCGGTGTATCCATAACGGATCAGTTGGCTAAAGCAATCCTCTAACTCAAGATGAATATCCAGCGGGATCACTACGTCTTTCAACCTATTTACACCGTGCCCGCGGAGTTTTGGGCTAAGTTCAAGCTCCGAAGCAGTTGGCTTGGGTGGCAAATTACCTATGCATCGAACCACATCGATATCGGTAAGAATTACCGGAAGGCACTCAATCAATGGATTGCCGTCGTACTGCGGCATCCCTGTCTTTACGTAGACGGCCTTAGCAAAAGATGGGGTGTTCATTGGTCCACCTCCTGAGCCTCACTGACGACCAGCTTGAGAAATGCTGCACTCCTTGCTGAACCAGTCTTGCTGGGAATGGACGCTCGGCGTTCTGCGAGCGGCGGTGAGCTGTCCACAACTCGAAGCTGATTCAAATCGGCCGTATGGTTATCCCGCTCGACCTGAATTTCAGTACTACGCTTTTCTTGCTTTCTGCTCTTGAAGTCCGCCTTGGATTTCGGAGGGCCGGCTTGATCCTTCTTCGCTTTCGCACCACTGACGATGCTCTCCTGGAGATCCTTCAGCTGAGCGGCGTCATTCAACGCCTCATGTTTTGAATCCGGAGAAACCTGTCGAGTTATGCTAAGGAAGTCGATGACCTCCTCCATTCGGTAACCAGCATATTTGGCCGCCTGATGAGGAACAATGGTCATTGGCTGAAACTCAGCACCATTTTTTACCCAGCAGTTTTCAATCGAGTTCGGGTCATACCAGACCCGCACATACCGGCTTCGAAAATTATGCGAGTGAGCGAGCCAATTCTCCCGCTGAGCTAATTCGCAGGTGTAAAGAACACCCTGGAATTGAATACCAGCGCGGGTAATGCGGCACTCCTTGGAGGGCAGCAGCGCGATCTTTAGCTCCGCCGGTGTGACGACCTTGGTGTTGACCATGTTGTGGTCCATTGCCCAACGCCAAATGTTTATCGGAGTAGGTTCAAGGTCATCCGCCATCATCGCAGGCGTGAGTAGATGAGGTAGCTGCAAGCTTTTGTTGTGAGCCAATACTCCCGCGATGATCATTTGAGTAAATTCATCAAGGTCTAGAATTGCGTCGAGTTCATAGTCCCTATCACCCCGTTCCAGGCGCCGAGCATCCACGCCACCGGGGATAAACTTCAGATCTAATTTTTCGTTGATCAATCGAAAACGGCTTTCGACAATACCTTTCCAGTCTGGCCTGTAGGGCGGCGGGATATTAAGGACGGTGCCCAAGGTATTACACATGACCTCACCAGCCTCACTGAGCAGCTCTGCCCGGTCCGCAGTCAATTCGATAGGCAAATGAGAGCAGGGCCACTCGGACTCTTCGATATCAATCCCATATCGCTTACAGAATTCTTTTTTGGGTGTATACGCGTTGAACAACGCATGTCTTGCCCCGTTCCAGCTAGGTCCTTCAAGGCCTACGTGTATACCGACAATCATCCGCGTGAAGCTATCAACAACCACGTACAACACCGGGCGTCCAATCAGCCAGTTTCTATTCACTCGGTGAACGAGATATACATCCGCAATGGTTGAGTCGATCTCGTATCGATGGCATGGACCAGAGAGACTTTGTGAGGCCTCCCCAGAGATTGGCCTGTAATCTTTATTCCAACGAATACCACCACGGCGCCCCTTCAGCACATACAACGCATCATAGAATTTCTTCCCGTTATAGGTGAGTTGTCCAATCGTGGGGTGGCTACCCTTCACGACATCACCTTTGGAGCCATCCGCAGCGACCGTCCGGTAGAATCGGTTCAACATCCAAGAAAAGCAGTCCCCAATCGTGCCGCATTTGCCGCTTGCATAACGGCTGTACGCCAATTTGATCGCTGACAAGTGGTGCTCATTCAGCAGGACCGCACCATCCTCTAAAATGGCGCCGCGATATTTTGGTGGACGTCCTGGCGTAATACCGGACTCCCTACTTTTAGATTTACCTCTTCCACCACATTTGGCTGTATTCCAAAGGAAAGCGTTTTTTACCTGCCCCATACTCCAAAACCTAAACAGCAACCGATAGATTTGTTTCCTATCAACGCCCATCTTGTCGGCATGTATTTTTACATCCGCTCCGAAACTATCGACCAGGATATCTATCGGGGAGTTGCCCTCGACCATATCCTTGATCAAATTCCAGCTCTTCTCGCGACTATTTTTTTCTCTATCGCTAATCTCACTTTCGAGACGAACCATAAAATTAAGGGGTAGCTCTACATTGAGTACGGCAGCACCACCTTTAATTTCATCCGCAAGCGATTGCTTATCGAGTACCCAAGGCTTTCGTGGCTTAACCGATAGTTCGATAACAACAACCTGATCGCCCCTAAACCCAAGAATCCTAACCGGAGATTCGAGTAAAAGGGATCCTACCGCGGGAGAAATGATGGCGTTCATGGCAAAATTAAGCATGACGGGGTACCTCACCCGACGAAAGCTCGCACAAGCCCACTGACTCTACATACAGAGGCTTTGAAAGCTCAATCATCTTTGAATTCAGGTCAACCTTTAGCCTTCCGACCCATATCAAATGGAAAAAAAGGCCCTTCACTCCCATGTATTCCATATAAAGACATTTTGCGATTTTGAGCAGAAGGGTCTTCAGAGGTATCTCACCGGTTTTCACCATGGTGACAACCTCTACCATCCGAATAATGTTTTTTTCGGTCATAAGTGTCGGCGAGATAAGCGCATAGCTTCGAAGGATTAGTAAGTTCCTAATTCTGATCTGCGAGAGGCGTTCATAGAGAACCAGCTTCCATTCAATATTCCTTCTGGCCCAGAAAATTCGCTCGATCTCGAGTTTTTCGAGCAATCTATCCTGATCGGCTTTTGAGGCATCCTCGATCTCACTTGCATATTTCATTGATCTCGCGACCAGACGCTCCTTACCAGAACTGTCCACCTGAGTGATTAGAAAGTCAGTCGTTAGCACAAGCGGTACAGAAGCCCCAGGGTAAACAGGTGGCCGAACTTTCAAGCTCGAAGCAATTGCCTGAGTTTCTGCGGCTGGCAGTAGAGGAAACTGTTCCCGAATGTCGATGATTGACCGGTCATGCTCAAGTATCACGTGATAGTGGTATTCCGCATTCGAAAGCAAGTGGTGAGCTCGATGGACTTTCACTCCAGGAACAATGTGGGAGGTTCCACGCGATGGAAACGCCCGTACCTTGATCCACGGAACGTAATCCTCTCTGACCCCTTGGCCATCACCCGCGGCTATCCGTTTATCTACCTTTTCCTGTGTAACAACCTTCGAGCGCAATGGCTTGCGAGGTGACGATTGAACCTGGCTCATCTGGCTAACCGAACTACCTAAACTACGTGGCAGCGCCCCGGGAGGAGCATTGCTATAGGGGAAGGGATCCCACGCTCTCGAGTCGCAGCAATGGGCATCGAGAATCACAACCTCAAAAACAGATTGTGAACCTTATTAAAAATTGCGGCCGTTGCCCAGACGAAAGGAGACGACCGCTTCTGTGACAACCTTTATTTCGTTGTGACAAGGTTTATTTACTTGTGACAACCTTTATTTATTGCAGACAACAAATCGCAGACGAAAAAAAGCCGCCTTGAGAGGCGGCTTTTTAATAGAACAGCTGAAACCGCACTTACTCCACCGTCACCGACTTCGCCAGGTTACGCGGCTGGTCGACGTCCGTGCCCTTGAGCACCGCCACGTAGTACGACAGCAGCTGCAGCGGGATGGTGTAGAGGATCGGCGCCAGGGTGTCGTGGATATGCGGCATGGTGATGACGTGGGTGCCTTCGGCATTGACCATCCCGGCGTGTTCGTCGGCGAAGACGATCAGTTGACCACCGCGGGCGCGCACTTCCTGCAGGTTGGATTTGAGCTTCTCCAACAATTCGTTGTTCGGCGCCACGGTCACGATCGGCATATCGTTGTCCACCAGGGCCAACGGACCGTGCTTGAGCTCACCGGCCGGATAGGCTTCGGCGTGGATATAGGAGATCTCCTTGAGCTTGAGCGAGCCTTCCATTGCCACCGGGTACTGCGCGCCACGGCCGAGGAACAGGGTGTGGTGCTTGTCGGCGAACAGCTCGGCGATTTTCTCGACCTTGGTGTCCATGGCCAGGGTCTCGCCCAGGCGAGTCGGCAGGCGCCGCAGCTCTTCCACCAGTTCGGCTTCGACAGCCGGTGCCAAGGTGCCACGGACCTGACCCAGGGCCATGGTCAGCAGCAGCAGGCTCACCAGTTGGGTGGTGAAGGCTTTGGTCGAGGCCACGCCGATTTCACGGCCGGCCTGGGTCAGCAGGGTCAGGTCCGATTCGCGCACCAGCGAGCTGATGCTGACGTTGCAGATCGCCAGGCTGCCGAGGAAGCCCAGCTCCTTGGCATTGCGCAGGGCCGCCAGGGTGTCGGCGGTTTCGCCGGACTGGGAGATAGCGACGAACAAGGTGTCCGGCTGCACCACCACCTTGCGGTAGCGGAATTCACTGGCGACTTCGACCTGGCACGGAATCCCCGCCAGGCCTTCGAGCCAGTACCGCGCAACCATGCCGGCGTGATAGCTGGTGCCGCAGGCAACGATCTGCACATTGCGCACTTTGGCGAACAACTCCGCTGCCTGGGGACCGAATGCCTGTACCAGCACCTGGTTTGGGCCGAGACGGTTTTCCAGGGTACGCTGGACCACGGTCGGTTGTTCGTGGATTTCCTTGAGCATGAAGTGGCGGTATGCCCCCTTCTCGGCCGCTTCCGCACCGTCGCGGTACTGCACGGCTTCACGCTCGACCTGACGGCCGTCGATGTCCCAGATCTGCACGCTGTCGCGATGGATCTCGGCGATATCGCCCTCTTCCAGGTACATGAAGCGGTCAGTGACCTGACGCAGCGCCAACTGGTCGGAGGCGAGGAAGTTTTCCCCCAGGCCCAGGCCAATCACCAATGGGCTGCCACTGCGGGCGGCCAGCAGGCGATCCGGTTGCTGCGCGTTGATCACCGCCAGGCCATAGGCGCCATGCAGTTCCTTGACCGTGGCTTTCAAGGCCTTGGTCAGGTCACCCACGTCCTTGAACTTGTGGTTCAGCAGGTGGGCGATGACTTCGGTGTCGGTTTCCGAGGTAAAGACGTAGCCCAGGCCCTTGAGCTGTTCACGCAAGGCTTCGTGGTTCTCGATGATGCCGTTGTGCACCACGGCTATATCGGAGCCGGAGAAATGCGGGTGGGCATTGTGTTCGCACGGGGCGCCATGGGTCGCCCAGCGGGTGTGGGCAATACCCAGGCGACCGGCCAGGGGAGCACCGGCCAGGGCCTGCTCCAACTCGCTGACCTTGCCGGTGCGACGGGTGCGCTCCAGCGTGCCGTTATGGCTGAAAACGGCGACACCGGCGCTGTCGTAGCCGCGGTATTCCAGACGCTTCAGGCCTTCGACCAGGATGGCCGTGATATTACGTTCAGCAACTGCACCGACAATTCCACACATGCTCTATTTCTCCTGGCTGGCAACCGCGCAAATGACAGTGATGCCACGGGCCTGAATCTGTTCGCGTACCTCTTTGGGCAAACGATCATCGGTAATAAGGGTATGGATACTGCTCCAGGGCAGCTCCAGATTGGGAATCTTGCGGCCGATCTTATCCGACTCGACCATCACCACCACTTCCCGGGCGACTTCCGCCATCACTCGGCTCAGCCCCAGCAGTTCATGGAAGGTGGTGGTGCCACGCTCCAGATCGATGCCGTCGGCGCCGATGAACAGTTGGTCGAAGTCGTAGGATCGCAGGACGCGCTCGGCGACCTGGCCCTGGAAAGACTCGGAATGCGGGTCCCAGGTGCCGCCGGTCATCAGCAGCACCGGCTCGTGTTCCAGTTCACTGAGGGCACGGGCGACATGCAGGGAATTGGTCATCACCACCAGGCCAGGTTGCTGACCCAGTTGCGGGAGCATAGCGGCGGTGGTGCTGCCACTGTCGATAATGATACGCGCGTGCTCACGGATACGCCCCACGGCAGCACGGGCAATCGCCTGCTTGTAGCGGGAAATCGCCTGGGCCGGGTCGCTGAACAGTTCGTGGGGAATGGTGATCGCACCGCCGTAGCGGCGCATCAACAGGCCGTGGCTCTCCAGGGCCGCGAGGTCCTTGCGAATCGTCACCTCGG
>Ga0209913_1000597_pt1 | contig 28743 bp, 26 predicted proteins | sample PersoiDNA2013203_FD_185805 | JGI IMG/M metagenome (GOLD analysis project Ga0209913, IMG submission 185805) | Permafrost soil microbial communities from the Arctic, to analyse light accelerated degradation of dissolved organic matter (DOM) -... | ecosystem: Environmental > Terrestrial > Soil >... | reverse complement strand
CTCGGCGCTGCCCAGTACGCCACCCAGTGCGCCTTTGTTGACGGTCAGGCTGATGCGTTTGCAGGCGCGTGCCACCACTTCAAGCAGCAGGCGCAACTGGGCGGGAATATGGCCTTCCATGCGTTGCTGCTCGACCAGGTAACGGGTGAGGGAAATTCTTTTATTCATGGGCAATCTTTGGGCAGGCAAATGGGGGGGTGGATTGGCGCAAGGCTCAGTCGGCCAGCGCGCGGCTGACAACTTCGCGCACGTCGTTGCTCAAGTCGGTCTTGTCGGCGACGCGTTCAATCGCCTGGCGGGCTGAACTGCGATAGGGCTCTGCCAGTTTCTTCCAGCGGTCCAGTGCGCGCGCCAGGCGGGCGGCAACCTGCGGGTTGATGCGGTCGAGCTCCAGCACCCGCTCGCTCCAGAACACATAACCTGCCGCATCCGCGCGGTGAAAGGCGCCCGGGTTGGCGCTGCAATAACTGAAGATGACGCTACGCGCCCGGTTCGGGTTGCGCAGATTGAAGTCCGGGTGCTTGAGCAACTGGCGCACCGCCGGCAGCACCTGGCCGCCCCGGTCGCAAGCGCCTGCTTGCAGCGCAAACCATTTGTCCAGCACCAGTTCTTCGTTTTTGAACAGGGTATGAAATTGAGCCAGCGCCGGCGTGGCGAGTCCGTGGCCGCTGTTGACGAGCGCGTTCAAGGCATTGAAGCGGTCGGTCATGTTGTCTGCGTCCTTGAAGCGCTGGTAGGCCTTGCCCGGCCAGACGCTGTCGCCGCTGTCCCGTGCCGCCAGACACAATTGCGTCAGCGCCAGCCCAGTCAGGGCACGGCGCCCTGAGGACACGGTGTCGGGGCGGTACGCACCGTTATGGGCGTGGGCTTCAAATGCCCACTGCCAATCCGCCGCCAGCGCGCTGGCCAGTTGCGCGCGCATGGCTTCGCGCACCGCATGGATGCGCTGCGGGTCCACCACCTCAAGCTGTTCGGCGATATAGGTCTCGGAGGGCAGGGTGAGCACCAGTTCCTTGAAGGCCGCATCCAGCGCGGGGTGGCGCAGCACCGAACGCATGGCTTCAATATATGCGTCATTTAGGGGTGTAGCCCCCGTCAATAGGTCATCACTAGCTATTAATTGAATAGCACTTCGCAGTGCCAGACGTTGCCCGGCTTCCCAGCTGTTGAAGGGATCCGTGTCGTGGGCCAGCAGGGTCAGCAACTGGGCGTCGCTGTAGTCAAAGTCCAGCAACACGGGCGCGCTAAAGCCGCGCAGGATGGAGGGCACCGGTTCCTCGGCCACGTTGACGAAGGTGATGGACTCATCTGCCTGCGTCATGACCAACAGGTGGCTGCCACGCTCTGACGTGCTGCCGTCTTGCAACTGCAGCGGCAGGTCGGCGCCGCTGCTGCCCACCAGACCCAGGCTGACCGGAATCACAAACGGTTCCTTGGCCTCTTGCCCGGGCGTGGCGGCGCAGCTTTGACTCAAATTGAGCGTGTAGGTTTGCGCCGTCGCGTCATAGCTGCCCTTGGCCTGCAGGCGCGGCGTGCCGGCCTGGCTGTACCAGCGCTTGAATTGCGGCAACAGGCGCGCCAGCGTCGACTCGGGGTTGGCGTCGGCAATGCTTTGGGCAAAATCGTCACAGGTCACAGCATGGCCGTCATGGCGCGCAAAGTACAGGGTGATGCCTTTGGCAAAACCGGCCCGACCGACCAGCGTTTGCATCATGCGCACCACTTCCGCACCTTTTTCATAGATGGTGACGGTGTAGAAGTTGTTGATCTCGATGTAGCTGTCGGGGCGCACCGGGTGTGCCATCGGGCCGGCGTCTTCCGGGAACTGGGCGGTGCGCAGCACGCGCACATCCTCGATGCGCTTGACCGCGCGGGCTGAAGGCTCGGCGCACAGGTCCATGCTGAACTCCTGGTCGCGGAACACCGTCAGGCCTTCTTTCAAACTGAGTTGGAACCAGTCGCGGCAGGTGATGCGGTTGCCGGTCCAGTTGTGAAAGTATTCGTGGCCGACCACGCTTTCGATATTGGAAAAATCGGCATCGGTGGCGGTGGCCTGGTTCGCCAGCACATACTTGGTATTGAAGATGTTGAGGCCCTTGTTTTCCATGGCGCCCATGTTGAAGTCGCTGGTGGCCACAATCATGAAGCGTTCCAGGTCCAGCGCCAAGCCAAAGCGGGCTTCGTCCCAGACCACAGAGGCCATCAGCGAATGCATGGCGTGTTCGGTTTTGTCCATGTCGCCGGGGCGCACATAGACCTGCAGCAAATGCTCTTTGCCAGCGCGCGAGGTGATGCGTTGCTCGCGGCATACCAGTTGGCCTGCCACCAGCGCAAACAGGTAGCACGGCTTCTTGTGCGGGTCGACCCAGGTCGCAAAGTGGCGGCCTTCATTGCCCGTGCCTTCCAAAGCGCCGGAATCCATCAGGTTGCCATTGGACAGCAACACCGGGTATTTTTGTTGGTCGGCGCGCAGCGTCACGGTGTAGTTGGCCATCACATCCGGGCGGTCCAGGAAATAGGTGATGCGCCGGAAGCCCTCGGCTTCGCACTGGGTGAAGAACGAGTCGTTGCTGACGTACAGGCCCGACAAGCTGGTGTTTTTCAACGGCTCGCAGGTGGTGAAGATTTCGAGTTCAAACGCGCCTTCCAGCGGCAGGTTTTCCAGCACCAGCTTGCCGCCGTCGAGCTTGAACGAGGCGCCTTGGCCATTGACCAGCACACGCGCCAGATTCAGCGCTTCACCGTCAAGCCTCAAAGGCTGCACGCTCACGTCCGGGTTGCGGCGCAGTGTCATTTTGTTGAGCACGCGGGTCTTGGCCGGGTCCAGGTCAAACGTCAGGTGAACGCTGTCGATCCAGAACGCCGGGGCGCTGTAGTCGGCGCGGCGAATCACCGTGGCCGGGCCGTTTGAGTCACGAAGTTGCAACATGCAGGTTCTCCAGAAATTTCGAGTTCATTAATTCGTTGTAGTCACGCACGCTGGCGACGACGTGGGGTCCGGCCAGCTGTGCCGCGGTGTGCGTGGTGCACAGGGCCACCGCGCGCATGCCGGCCCGGCGTGCCGCTTCAATGCCAAAAGGCGAATCTTCAAAGACAATACAGGCTCTAGCCCCCGTATTCATTCGCTTTGCAGCTTCTAAAAATATAGCGGGCTCGGGTTTGCCGGGCAAGCCTTCGTCGCCGCCCACGATGGCGTGCGGCGCGCTTGGCAACTGGAGGTGCGACAACACAAAGGCAATGTTGTCCTGATCACCGGCGGTGCCGACAGCCACTTTCAAACCCCTGGCCAGCGCCTGCTCAGAGAAGATCTTGAAGCCGGCCACCTCGGTGAAGATGGGGCCAAAGAGTTCGCGGTAGAGCCGCTCTTTTTCGGCAATCAGCGTCCAGGCCTCAGCGTCGGGGATATCACGTTGAAACAGCTCGCGCATGCATTCGGCGCCGTTGCGCCCGGTGGTGCGGCGCATCAGGTCATCCAGATCCAGCTCCAGGCTGTGCTGCCTGGCAAACACCTGCCAGCTTTGCGCGTGGCTGGGCATGGAGTCGATCATGGTGCCGTCCATGTCGAAAATGAAGGCTTGGACCGCTGGCTGCGGTGCGCTTGAATCCGTCATCAAACGCCCATCTTCAGCGAGGCTTGAATGAACGGGTCGAGATCGCCGTCCAGCACTTTTTGCGTGGCCGATGTTTCGTAGTTGGTGCGCAGGTCCTTGATGCGGCTGTTGTCCAGCACGTAAGAGCGGATCTGGTGGCCCCAGCCCACATCGGTCTTGGTGTCTTCGAGCTTTTGCTGTTCCTCCTGCTGCTTGCGCATCTCAAAGTCGTAGAGCTTGGAGCGCAGGCGCTTCCAGGCCACTTCCCGGTTGCCGTGCTGGCTGCGCCCGTCCTGGCACTGCACCACGATGTTGGTGGGGATGTGCGTCAGGCGCACGGCAGAGTCGGTCTTGTTGATGTGCTGACCGCCGGCGCCGCTGGCGCGGTAGGTGTCGACCCGCACGTCAGCGGGGTTGATGTTGATCTCGATGGAGTCGTCAATTTCCGGGTACACAAACACCGACGCGAACGAGGTGTGGCGGCCACCGGAGGAGTCAAACGGGCTCTTGCGCACCAAACGGTGCACGCCGGTTTCGGTCCTGAGCAGACCAAAGGCGTACTCGCCTTCAATCTTGATGGTGGCGCCCTTGATGCCCGCCGTGTCACCCGGGGTTTCGTCTTCCAGGGTGGTGGTGAAACCCTTGCGCTCGGCGTAGCGCAGGTACTGGCGCAGCAGCATGCTGGCCCAGTCGCAGGCTTCGGTGCCGCCCGCGCCGGCCTGAATGTCCAAAAAGCAATTCAAGGGGTCGGCCGGGTTGTTGAACATGCGGCGGAACTCCAGCCCTTCAACAAGGGCGGCGAGCCGGGCGGTGTCGGCCTCAATGGTCAGCAAGCCGGCTTCGTCGCCGTCTTCCTTGCTCATCTCGAACAGCTCGCTGTTGTCAGCCAGTTCACGCGCCAGCTCAGTCAGCGTGATCACCACACCGTCGAGTGCTTTTTTCTCGCGGCCCAGTTCCTGGGCGCGTTTCGGGTCGTTCCAGACCGTGGGGTCTTCGAGTGAGGCGTTGACGGTCCTCAGGCGTTCCGCTTTGGCATCGTAGTCAAAGATACCCCCGTAAACTGAGCGCGCGTGCGCTCAGGTCGGAGAGTTGTGTGCCGATGGCGTTGATGCGTTCTGCTTCGATCATGGTGGGGCCTGTGAATTCAATTGAAAATAATCGCGTATTTTCTCACGCCACCCCGCGGCCAGGCCTCGCACAGCCTCAACACCCCTTTAACCCGACGTCAAACTCACCCGCCGAACAGCCCCTTGAGTGCCCGGCCGACATCAGGCAAGCCGGGAATGGCCGGTGTTTTGGGCTTTTCGGGTTCCACCCCTGGTTGGTCCGCGCCGGGGTTGTCCTGCGGCTGGTTGGCGCTACCCGACCTGCTGGCGCGAGGCTGGCCACGCGCGCCGTCCTCCCCCAGCGTTGCCATGGTCATGGATTTGACGCGTATCTTGGCGGCCCATTCGGGCTCCCAGGCGATGCGTTTGTCGGTCGGGCGCGGTGGCTGCGCCAGATTGAGCTCCTGCCCGTAAGCAATGCCGCGCAGCATGGCGCCTTGCGCCTTGGCAAAAATGCCTGCCGGAATGGCGCATTGGGTTTGACTGGCGGGCAACAGCACTTTTTCTGTCAGCCATTTATCCACATTGGCGTTGCTGGCGTAGTCCATCAAACCCCAACCCGGTTCCGGCACCTCGGAAGAACTCCAGATCACCATTTCAGCTTCGCCCGCGTTGTCGCTGCCACTCATCGCGTTAAGAAAGTAGGCGCGCGCTGTGGGCAGACCCGGCCAACTGACGTTGGTGGCGCTGACGCCGCCGCCCCGGCTGGCCAGCGCCAGCCGGGGCATGAAATCCTGTGCCTGACCGATGGCAAATTTGAGGCTGGCGGGCAGACCCTCACCGGATAAAGCGTGTTGACCCATCAGAGACGCATTGGCCGGCACCTTCTGGCGCTGCTTTTCATTCGGCCAGATGGCATGGCCCGGCGTCGCCTTGGCACCGGTGTCACGCACCGCCCGGCCCATCATGAATTTGCCGTAGTCTTCCATCCCGGTCTTGGCAAAGTCCAGCACCCGGGGCTGGCCGGAGCGCACGGTCTCGCTGCAACCCCAGTAAAACAGGATCCGGCCTTTGGGACGTTCCGGCATCTCGTCGACGCCTTCGCGCCCTGGTGGACGGGCGCTGGGTTGCGCCTCAACCGGCAGCAAGACCAGGCTGGGGCCCATGTTCTGGCCCGCTGGAATGGTTTGGGTGGCCTCGGTACCGGCCGGCTTGCGCTGCGTCACGACCGCCAGATCGAGCCAGCGCCCCGGCATCATGCCGCGCGTGGCGCCAAAGCTGACGCCGCCCATGCCCGGCATCCCGACCATGCCGCCCATCACGCCGCCCAATGCACCCATGGCCGGCATGGCCGGCATGTCGGGCATCTCGTCCATGCCGGCCATGGACATGGTGGCGACATCCATCCAGTACTGCGCGATCGGGGGCTTGACCACCTGGGTCTGCGCCCAGGCATTGACGCCGGGTGCCAGCGCCGCGCAAGCGAGGGCAAGGGTGAGGGGCGACACGCGCGCGCTGCGCGCTGGCAAAGACAAATGCCTGGTTTTCATGGTCAAACTCCGCAAAGTGGTTGAGGCAGGAGACATAAAAACCGTCAGCCTACCACCGGGCATCTGCGGGCGTTATTGATATTTATCGTGGTCGCGGCGCAATGACGTCACAAAAAACGCTCGATCAGTTCGGCCAGCCGCTCCGGCTGGTCATGGTGCAGCATGTGGCCGGCGTCCTCGACGCGGACGATTTCCAGTTGCGGCACCACCTGCAGCCGTTCATGGTGCTCGGCCAGCGTGAATTTGCCCTTCCACCACTGGCCCATGCTGTCGCTTGATGCTTCGACCATCAACACCGGCATGCTGATGCGCGCATAAATGGCCTGCACTTCTTCCAGCCGGTAGAGTTGGGCGTGCGACACCTTGTGCGCCGGGTCGCCCAGGATCGCCCACTTGCCTTGCGCGTCTTGCCGCGCCCAGTGTTGCGCCAGCCAGTTGGCCTTGTCCGCGCCCAAACGCGGGTTGGTTTTCATCAGGCGGCGCGCCACGCCGTCCACCGTGTCGTAGGCCTTGAGCGCCATCTCACCCCGATGCAGCTTCTTTAAATCATCCATCCAGTGGGCATAACGGCCCGGTGCCTCGTCGGGCGTGGTGGCGGGCATGCCAAAACCCTCCAGATTGACCAGGCGGCGGATGCGCTGCGGGCGCACGCCGGCATACAGCATGGCCACATTGCCGCCCATGCTGTGACCGACCAGATTGACCTGGGTCTGCGGCGCGTAATGGTCCAGCAGAAAGTCCAGATCGGCCAGGTAGTCGGGAAACCAGAAGTTGTCCACGCCGCCCGAGGGGGTCTGGCCATAACCGCGCCAGTCCGGCGCGATCACGTAATGGTCGTGGCTGAGCGCATCCACCACAAACTGGTAGCTTGCGGCCACGTCCATCCAGCCATGCACGATCACCAGCGGCGTCTTGTCAGGGGAAGGCTCGCCCCACACCCGCACGTGGTAGCGCAGATTGCGGATAGGGACAAACTCGCTATGAGAAATTCTTTTGACTTGGTACATTCAGTTGATCATAAGGAGACTTGCCATGCGCGTCAGTCAAGCCAGCGACAAATCACCGGCCTCACCACCGCAGGCCTATACCCGGCTGCACAGCAACTTCAGGTGGCAGGTGCCCGAGCGGTTCAACATCGCCCAGGTCTGCTGCACGCGCTGGGCCGCGCAGCCGGATGCTACCAAAAGAGTAGCTATTCGCGCCTACGAGACGGGGGCTAGCGGCCAGTTCTATACCTATTCTGAACTGCAGGCGCAGGCCAACCGTTTGTCCAACGTGCTCACGGCATTGGGGGTAGGGCGGGGCGACCGGGTCGCGATTGTGATGCCGCAGTGCTTCGAGACCGCCGTGGCCTACATGGCGGTGCTGCAAATGGGCGCCGTGGCGATGCCGTTGTCGATGCTGTTTGGCCCGGAGGCGCTGGAATTTCGCCTGCACGACAGCGAAGCCGTGGTCGTTATTGCTGCGGCCAGTGCGCTCGACGGCTTGCAGGCGGTGCGCGCCAACTGCCCGGTGTTGAATTACATCGTGGGCGTGGGTAATCTGGAGAGCACACAAGGGCGCGCCGATGTCAATTACGCGCTAGCGCTGGCGCAGAAAGACGCGCACTTCACGCCGGTCGCAACGCTGGCCGAGGATGCCGCCGTGTTGATCTACACCAGCGGCACCACCGGCAATCCCAAGGGGGCGCTGATCCCCCACCGCGCCTTGATTGGCAATCTGACCGGTTTTGTCTGCAGCCAGAACTGGTTTGGTTTTGATCCAGGCGCCAACCCGGCCAGCGCGGGGCCAGGCGATTTGCCGCTGGGCTCGCACGCCGTCTTCTGGAGCCCGGCTGACTGGGCCTGGACCGGCGGCCTGATGGATGCACTGCTGCCCACACTCTACTTTGGCCGCATGATCGTGGCGTACAACGGCCGCTTCAGCCCGCAAACCGCGCTGGAGCTGATGCGCGACTGCCATGTGACGCACACGTTTTTGTTCCCGACCGCACTCAAGGCCATGATGAAGGCTTATCCGGGCAGCGCGCGCCACACCGTGTGCCAGCAGTTCAAGCTACAACTGCAAGCCATCATGAGCGCGGGCGAGGCGGTGGGCGACGCGGTATTTGACTATTGCCAGCAGCAATTGGGCGTGACTGTCAACGAGATGTTTGGTCAGACCGAGATCAACTACATCGTCGGAAATTGTTCTGCCCAGTGGAGTCCGAAGCCGGGCAGCATGGGCATGGGCTACCCCGGCCACCGGGTGGCGGTGATAGACGATGCGGGCGCCGAGTGCCCGGTTGGTGTGGCGGGAGACGTGGCGCTGAACCGCTTGGACCGGCATGGTGATGCGGACCCGATTTTCTTTTTGGGCTACTGGAAAAACGAGAGTTCAACTCGTGCCAAATTCACCGGCGACTGGTGCCGCACCGGCGATCTGGCGCTGCGTGACGCCGACGGTTATCTCTGGTACCAGGGCCGTGCCGATGACGTGTTCAAGGCCGCCGGTTACCGCATTGGCCCCGGCGAGATCGAGAACTGCCTGGTCAAGCATCCGGCGGTGGCCAACGCCGCCGTGGTGCCCAAGCCGGACCCGGCACGCGGTTCAGTGGTCAAGGCCTATGTCGTGCTAGCTCCTGATTTTCTAGCTACTCGCCCTTTGGATACGGGGGCTAGGGCCGAATTTGATCTAAAACTGGCGACCGAACTGCAAGCCCACGTCAAAGGCAAGCTGGCCCCTTACGAGTACCCGAAAGAGATTGAATTCATCGATGCCCTGCCCATGACCAGCACCGGCAAAGTGCAGCGGCGGGTGTTGCGGCTGCAGGAGGCGCAGCGCGCCCAACAACGGGCGGGCTGAAGTGCAGCAGCAGGAGAAACCGTAAACTCGTGGCTGTATAAATTACGCACCTTTGCCGCACCATGAAAACCATTCAACTTGGGTCTAGCGACCTATCCGTGACCCCGATCTGCCTGGGCACCATGACCTTTGGCGAGCAAGTCGATGAGGCTACGGCCTTTGCCATCCTGGACCGCTCGCTGGAGCGCGGGGTCAACTTTTTGGACACGGCCGAGATGTACGCCGTGCCGCCGCGCGCCGCCACCTTCAACGCCACTGAAATCATCATTGGCAACTGGCTGGCGCAGCGCCCCGGTGCGCGGCAAAAGCTGGTGCTGGCCACCAAAGTGGCGGGCCCGGCGCGTAGCATGCCCTGGATTCGCGGCGGCAGTGGTGACGTGACGGGTGCCGACATCATCGCTGCCTGCGACGGCAGCTTGAAGCGCCTGCAAACCGATGTGATTGACCTGTACCAGATTCACTGGCCGGTGCGCTCGGTGCCTGCGTTTGGCGGCATTTATTACCAGCCAGCCAGCGCAGATGAGGGCACGTCCATCCACGCCCAACTTGAGGCTTTGCAAAAACTGGTGCAAGCGGGCAAGGTGCGCGCGGTGGGCTTGTCCAATGAAACGCCTTATGGCGTGCATGAGTTTGTGCGCCTCGCAGAGCAATTCGGTTTGCCGCGCGTGGCCACGGTGCAAAATGCTTATTGCCTGCTGAACCGCAGCGTGGAAAACGCACTGGACGAAACCATGCACCACCTCAAGGTGTCGCTGCTGGCGTATTCGCCGCTGGCTTTTGGCCTGCTGACCGGCAAGTACGACGATTCGGGCTTGACGGGGCGTGATGCGCCAGCACAGGCCCGTATCACCAAATATGAATCGACCCGCAAGCAGCGCTGGGGCCGCCCGGAGGCGCTGACAGCGGCACGGCGCTACAGCGCGCTGGCCCGCGCGCATGGCCTGACACCGACGCAGTTGGCACTGGCTTTTTGCTACACCAAATGGCAGGTGGCCAGCACCATCATTGGTGTGACCTCGGTGGCGCAGCTGGATGAATGTCTGGATGCCTGGGGCACCACGCTCAGCCCTGAACTGTTGAAACAGATTGATGCCCTGCGCTGGGAACTGCGCGACCCGGCGCAGTAAGTTAGCCAAGATGGCCAAACACGTCAGCCTGACCCCCGCCACCCAACTGCTCAAAGCCAGCAAGGTGGCGTTTACCGAGCATCCGTATGAGTATCTGGAACACGGCGGCGCGCTGCACAGTGCCTCCGAGCTGGGCTGGGATCCCTACACGGTAGTTAAAACCCTCATCATGCAAGACCAGGATGCCAAGCCGCTGGTGGTGTTGATGCACGGCAACCGCAAGGTCTCGACCAAAAATCTGGCGCGTCAGATCGGCGTCAAATTGGTGGAACCCTGTGCGCCCGAGGTGGCCAACCGGCACAGCGGTTATCTGGTGGGCGGCACCTCACCGTTTGGCACGCGCCGTGCCATGCCGGTGTTTATCGAGTCAAGCATTCTGGCCTTACCCAAAATTTTGATCAACGGCGGGCGCCGGGGCTACCTGGTGGGGCTGGACCCGCAGGTGTGTGTGGACTTGCTGGGCGCCAAGCCGGTGCAGTGCGCACTGCTGGATTGAGTGCAGACGCGGGCTGGCAGAATAGACGCCTCACACACCAAGCCTGGCGGATGCCACAGCAGGAGAATTTCTTTGGAATCCATGCAATCTTTCTTTCCCCTGGCAGCAGCGCTGCTGGGCTACCTGATCGGCTCGCTGTCGTTTGCGGTCATTGTCAGCCGCGTCATGGGACTCAATGATCCGCGCACTTTTGGCAGCAAAAATCCGGGCGCGACCAATGTGCTGCGTTCTGGCTCCAAGACGGCGGCCATCGTCACCTTGTTGCTCGATGCGGCCAAGGGCTGGTTGCCGGTCATGTTGGTCAAGTGGTATGGCAAGCCCTATGGGATGGAAGAGGGCACCATGGCGCTGGTCGGGCTGGCTGCTTTTGTTGGTCATCTGTACCCGGTGTTTTTCAACTTTGTCGGTGGCAAGGGCGTGGCCACGGCGCTCGGGGTGCTGCTGGGCATCAGCCTGATTCTGGGGCTGGCCACTGGGGCCACCTGGCTCATCATGGCTTACTTTTTTCGCTACGTGTCGCTGGCATCGCTCACGGCGGCGCTGTTTGTGCCGGCCTATTACGTCTTTGGCGATGGCATGGCCTGGTACCTGAACAAGGGCGTTCTGGCGGCGCTGTGCGCCATGTCGCTGCTGCTCATTTATCGCCATGCCGAGAACATCAGCCGTTTGATCAAGGGCACCGAGTCGCGCCTGGGTAAAAAGAGCAAGGCCGCAGGGAAGCCATGAAACTGTGCATTCTGGAAAACGATGTGCTCGACCCCGAGCTCACGGCGCGCTTCAGCGGCTTTGGCGACATGTTCCAGCGCTTGTTTGCGGCGGCCGGTGCCCACTGGTCGGTGGAGATATTCAACACCGTGCGGGGGCAGTACCCGGCCTCCTACGACGATTTCGACGCGGTGCTGCTCACCGGCAGCCGGGCTGATTCATTTTCGCAAGAGCCTTGGGTGCTGGCGCTGCGCCAACAGGTTGAACAATTGTTGCAAGCCAAAAAAAAACTGCTCGGCGTTTGTTTTGGCCACCAGCTGATTGCCCTGTGCCTGGGCGCCGAGGTGGGGCGTGCGCCGCAGGGCTGGGGCGCCGGGCGCATGCGCTACCAGTGGCACATGCCGCAGTGGGCACAGGGCCGCACCGACATCGCGCTGTTGGCCAGCCACCAGGACCAGGTCGTTGCGCTGCCTGGGGGCGCCACGCTGTTGGCCAGCAGTGAGTTTTGCCCAGTGGCCGCCTTTACCGTGGATCAGCAGGTGCTGTGTGTGCAACCGCATCCCGAGTTTGTGGAAGACTTCAGCGCCTACCTGCTGAACAAGCGGCGCGCCTTGCTGGGGGAAGAGCAATACAGCAGCGCGACCGACAGCCTGACCCTGGGCCATGACGGCTTGTACATGGCCCGCATGATGGTCGCATTTGTCGAGGGAAATTTGTAACAAATCAGCCTCTAGCCCCCGTCCAATAAGCGTATACAGCTATTAAAAATATAGCGGTACGGCTACGGATATAGCGCGGCATAGGCGCCGAGTTGCAGGATCAAATGGTGGTTCAAGCGGTCGTGCACGTTTGACGTGGGCACGGCGGCCCGGATGCCAGGGCTGCCGCTGGCGCTGCGGTGCAGGCGCGGCGGGTTCAGCCGCATGCCGGCCGGGTTGGTCACGATCGCCAAAATAGGCAGGTTTGGGGTGCTGCTGCGGCGTACCACCACGGCCACCTCCTGGTTGTCCAGGCGCACATAGGTGCCGGGTGGACACACGCCCACCAGGCGCACCAGCACATGACCCACTTCATCGTTCTGAGCTATTGATTGGGTGATGATGGCGCGCGCCGAATCGGTGGTACTGCGGCCTTCACGCGATTTACGGGGGCTGATCATGGCGGCGTAGCGGTCCACCATGCGCAAGATGCGGGCCAGTCGGCGTTCGGGTGGCAGGGCGCGCAGCTCGCCCTGGTCCGTGCTGTCGTCATGGTGCAGGGCCAGGGTGTCGAGCCACAGCGCGTCAAGCACGCCCAGGCTGGCCAGCATGGCGGCGCCCTGGGCGGGGTGTGTGCGAATGGTTTCTTGTTGCGCCGGGCTGGGCCGCTCCAATTGGCTGGCCAACTGGTCCTGCAGCGCCGTCATTGCCATGTTCATGGTCAGGGCCGCGTGCACCAGGCTGTCGCGCTCGCCCTGCGGGAGCTTCAACTCCCCGGCAATCAGGTGGCACAACACGGCGCAAACCAGCGCGTGCGAGGCGCTGTAACCCACTGGCGAGTTGGTCGCCAACTGGAACAGCAAATACAAACCGATATCGGTGTCGCGCTCCAGCAGGCCCTGCATCCAGCGGTCGTACTGCCAGACGCGCTTTTCGAACTCCTGAATGCTGGCCGGGCGGCCCAGAATAATGCCCAGGCCCGCCTCCAGATCAGACCAGAGGCCGAGCAGGTCTTCGTATTCGTTTTCGGTCTGGACGGTCACGCGCAGGGTCTCAAATGGCCATCAGTCGCGAAAATTATCGAAGCTCAAGGGCACTTCGGTGATGTCTTTTTTGATCAAGGCCATGGCCGCTTGCAGATCATCGCGTTTGGCGCCGGTAACGCGCAATTTGCTTTCCTGAATGGCGGCTTGCACCTTGATTTTGCTGTCCTTGATCAGGCGCTGGATTTTCTTGGCCAGCTCGGTCTCGATGCCGTTGCGCACCTTAATGACCTGCTTGACCTTGTCGCCCCCTATTTTTTGCACCTCGCCCTTGTCCAGAAAACGCACATCGACGCTGCGTTTGGTGAGCTTGTTGCGCAGAATATCTTCGATCTGGCTGAGTTGAAAATCAGCGTCGCCCGTCAGGGTGATTTCCTTGTCCTTGAGTTCAATCGCCGCAGGCGTGCCTTTGAAGTCAAAGCGGGTGGTGATTTCCTTGGTGGTGTTTTCCACTGCGTGTTTGACGTCAACCATGCTGGCTTCGCAAACTGTGTCAAAAGAGGGCATTTTGGGTACTCAAAAAATCCGTCCGCCCTGAGCCTGTGCAAGAGCGGTACGTTTTGTTCCAGGGAGGGCTTCAACAGGCTCAGCCCGAACGGGAATGCGAACACTCCCAATGCGACAATCCCGTGATGTTAGTCGAGAAAAATGTTCCCCTGCAGGCTTTTAACACCTTCCACATCGTGGCCAAGGCGCATGCGCTGGTGCGTATTGCCAGCGAGTCGGACTTGCACGCGCTGCTCGCTGACCCCGAGCTGAGCGCCATGCCCAAGTTTGTATTGGGCGGTGGCAGCAATATTGTGCTGACCGGTGATGTCAAAGCCCTGGTGCTCAAGGTCGAGCTCATGGGCCGACGGCTGCTGCAGGAAACCGGCAAGGCCTTCATTGTGGAGGCGAGTGCGGGCGAGAATTGGCATGAACTGGTGGCCTGGACGCTGGCACAGGGCTATTGCGGGCTGGAAAACCTGGCCTTGATTCCTGGCACCGTGGGGGCGGCTCCGGTGCAAAACATCGGCGCTTATGGCGTTGAGTTGCAGGACCGCTTTGACTCGCTGGATGCGCTGGACCTGCAGACCGGTCAGGTGTTCACGCTTAATGCGGCGCAGTGCGCGTTTGGCTACCGCGATTCGGTGTTCAAGCATGGCGGCGGTACGGCGGTCGCGCCGGACGGCGCGGTGAGCACTGGCGCTGTGGCCGGTGGACATCAGGTGCTGGGCCTGAAGGACCGCGCGCTGATACTGCGGGTGCGCCTTGCTTTGCCCAAGACCTGGAAGCCAGTGCTCGGTTATGCCGACCTGGATAAGAAAATGCTGGAGCATCAATGCGCCCATCCGACGGCGCAGCAAATCTTTGATTGGGTGTGTGAGATCCGCCGTGCCAAATTGCCGGACCCGCAAGTCATCGGCAACGTCGGCAGCTTCTTCAAAAACCCGACCGTGACGTCCGAGCAGTGCGTCGACATCATCGCCCGCGACCCCAAGGTGGTGCACTACCCCCTGGCCGACGGTCGCGTCAAGCTGGCGGCGGGCTGGCTGATTGACTCTTGCGGCTGGCGCGGCAAGTCGGTCGGCCAGGCCGGTGTCTATGAAAAGCAGGCGCTGGTGCTGGTGAACCGCGGCGGCGTCGATAGCCCCTTTGGCGCCACGGGCGGTGAAGTCATGACGCTGGCGCGCGCCATCCAGACCAGCGTCTATGAACGCTTTGGCATCCGGCTGGAGCCGGAGCCGGTGGTGGTTTAAGCCTATTAACCATTCATCAGAGTACGATTCGCGTCCAGCGTTAGATTTGTCGTATGAAAAAAGTACTCGTTCTCGGTGGCACCGGCTTTGTCGGCACCCAGGTCTGTGAAAAACTGTTGCGCCAGGGTTGGCACGTCACGGTGCCGACCCGACAACGCTCCCATGCGCAGCATCTTCAAGCCTTGTCCGGGTTGACGCTGCTGGAACTCGATGTGCACGACGAGGCGGCGCTGACCCAAGCGGTGGCGGGCCATGACGCCGTGGTCAATTTGGTGGCGATCCTGCATGGCGATCAAGCGGCATTTGACAAAGTTCACGTCGCCTTGCCGCAAAAGCTGGCGCGGGCCTGTCGGGCAGCCGGTGTCAAGCGCGTCGTGCATATCAGTGCCTTGGGAGCGGACGCGCAAAACCCCCAGTCGGCGCCGTCCATGTACCTGCGCAGCAAGGGGCAGGGCGAGGCGGTGTGGCTGCAGGCGGCCGGTGTCGGCCCGCAAGCCGCGCTTGATCTGACAATTTTTCGACCCAGTGTGATGTTTGGCGCCCAGGACAAGTTTCTCAATGTCTTTGCCAAGCTGCAAAAAGTGTTGCCATTCATGCCGCTGGCGTGTGCTAGAGCTCGTTTTCAGCCGGTGTGGGTGGACGACGTGGCCAGCGCCGTGGTGAAAAGTCTGGCGCCAGGAGATGCAGGGGTGATGTCACCTGCTGCCAGCCCGAAGACCATTGAAGCCTGTGGCCCGGAGGTCTTCACCTTGAAGCAACTGGTGCAATTGGCAGCACAACTGAGCGGTGTCTGCGGCGGACGCGGTCGCCCGGTGATTGCGCTGCCGCGCTGGCTCGGTCACGTGCAAGCCGCGTTGATGGCGCTCGCGCCCGGCGAGCCCGTCATGAGCCGTGACAATCTGGATTCGATGGAGGTTGACAACATCGCCAGCGGTATCCTGCCAGGCCTGCAGTCTTTGGGCATCACGCCTTCAGCACTGCGACCGATTGCGCAAGACTACTTGAATAAATAGGGGGCGAACCCCGATCAATTATTTATTGGCGTCGTTGGCCAGGCTGAGGAAATCACCGCCAACGCCCAGCGAGAGCAAGCCACTCTTGGCGTAGATAGCCAGTTTGGCGCGGGTGTCCACAATGTCCAGGTTGCGCATGGTCAGTTGGCCAATGCGGTCCAGCGGCGAGAAAGGCGCGTCTTCCACTTTCTCCATGCTCAGACGCTCGGGGGCGTAGGTTAGGTTGGGCGACTCGGTGTTGAGCAGCGAGTAGTCGTTACCGCGACGCAGTTCCAGTGTCACCTCACCGGTGATGGCGCGCGCCACCCAGCGCTGCGCGGTCTCGCGCAGCATGATGGCTTGTGAGTCAAACCAGCGGCCCTGGTACAGCAGGCGGCCCAGTTTGCGGCCGTTGTCGCGGTACTGTTCAATGGTGTCTTCGTTGTGGATGCCCGTCACCAGACGCTCATAGGCGATGAACAGCAGCGCCAGGCCGGGGGCCTCGTAGATGCCGCGGCTCTTGGCTTCGATGATGCGGTTTTCAATCTGGTCGCTCATGCCCAAGCCGTGGCGGCCACCGATGCGGTTGGCCTCTAACATCAGTGTCACCAGGTCAGGGTATTGCACGCCGTTCAGGGCGACCGGTCGCCCTTCTTCAAAGCGTACTGACACTTCTTCCGCCTTGACCACGCAGTCGTCTTTCCAGAATGGCACGCCCATGATCGGGTTGACGATGCGGATGCCGCAGTTCAATTGCTCCAGGTCTTTGGCCTCGTGCGTGGCGCCCAGCATGTTGGAGTCGGTCGAGTAGGCCTTTTCCGCACTCATTTTGTAGCCAAAACCATGCTCGGTCATGAAGGCCGACATTTCCGCGCGGCCACCCAGCTCGTCAATGAAGGCCTGATCGAGCCAGGGTTTGTAGATTTTCAGTGCCGGGTTGGTTAGCAGGCCATAGCGGTAAAAACGCTCAATGTCATTGCCCTTGAAGGTGCTGCCGTCACCCCAGATGTTGACGTCGTCCTCTTTCATGGCGGCCACCAGCATGGTGCCGGTCACGGCACGGCCCAACGGCGTGGTGTTGAAGTAGGTCACGCCGGCGGTGCTGATGTGAAAGGCGCCGCTTTGCAGGGCGGCCAGCCCCTCGGCTGCCAACTGGCTACGGCAGTCGATCAGGCGGGCTTTTTCCGCACCGTATTGCATCGCTTTGCGCGGTATCTCGTCATAGTCCGTTTCGTCGGGCTGGCCCAGGTTGGCGGTGTAGGCGTAGGGTAGGGCGCCCTTGAGCTTCATCCAGTGCAAGGCGGCGCTGGTGTCCAGGCCACCCGAAAAGGCGATGCCCACTTTTTGGCCAACGGGAATGTTTTGAAGAATGGTGTTTGACATGAAATTGGCCTCTGGCCCCCGTGAAATATGCGTGAGCAGCTATAAAAATAAGAGCGGTAAATCAACTCAACCGAAGTGGCAGATGTAGTGATACGGCTCGGTGACACGAATATCAAATTGGGTGTTGCCGGGGATGCTGAAGCTGTCACCTGGCTTGGAACTCAGCCAGACATCGCTGCCGGGCAGCTTGTAGTCACAACTGCCTGCCACGCATTCCATGGTTTCCGGTGCGCCGGTGTTGAACGTCAGCGTGGCAGGCAGGATCACGCCCACGGATTTTTTGCTGCCATCGGCCAGTGTGATGGCGTGGCTGATGCATTTGCCGTCGAAATAGACGCTGGCCTGGGTGCTGACGGATACGCCGTCGAATTTGGATGTAATCATGTTCATAATTTTAAGCGGGGTCGACAGGGGGTTCGAAACCCTTGCCACGTTGGCCCGTGCAACGATGATTGGCAAGCGGTGAGGGATACCCGGGCGATGGCGCCGATTTCAAAAAGCGAAGCGTATGAGGCGCCATCGTCCGGGTATTCCTTGCCGCGTTTTTGCCAAATCAAATGGTCAATGATCACCGTATGAATCCCTGCCACTGGACTGCATCAAAGCCCACCGTGATTTGACCGCTGGGCCATGCAACCACGGGCCGTTTGACGACACTGGCGTTGCGCTCGATCGCGGCGACCGCGCTGTCAGCATCAACGACGCTGGCTTGAATTGCAGCGTCAAGCTTGCGCCAAGTGCTGCCCTTGCGGTTCACCAGCGTTTGCCAGCCTACGGCGGCGAGCCACTGCGGCAGCAACTCAGACGGCACGCCTTGCTTCTTGAAGTCGTGAAACACGTAGCTGACGCCATGCTCGCTCAGCCAGGCGCGTGCTTTCTTAACGGTGTCGCAATTGGGAATGCCGAAAACGGTCACGGGTGCGTTGGATGAGGAGGGCGCGGCAAGGGTGTTCATGCCCCGCATCATGCCACCGGTCTGAAGGTGGGCGACAATCGCCAGTCGTATGAAAACCCCGATCGAAACCCAAAAAACATTGTCTGACTGGCTCGCGCATTGCGAGCAACTGCATCCTGTCACGATCGACCTCGGTCTGGAGCGGGTGCGCCTGGTGGCCGAACGTATGCAAATCCGGTTTGACTGCCCGGTGATTACCGTGGCGGGCACCAACGGCAAAGGCTCGACCTGCGTCATGCTGGAATCCATTTTGCTGCAGGCCGGCTACCGCACCGGGGTCTACACCTCGCCGCATCTGGTGCGTTTTGAAGAACGCTTGCGGCTTCTGGGCGAGCCGGTGGATGCTACACAATTGGTAGCTGCTTTCGAAAGCGTGGAAAGGGCTAGATGCCAAAATGATGTCGAAGTATCGCTGACCTATTTTGAGTTTTCCACGCTCGCCATCCTGGATGTGATGAGCCGCAGTGGCCTGGACGTGGTGATTCTGGAGGTGGGCCTGGGCGGGCGACTCGATGCGGTCAATATCATTGAGCCCGATTGCGCCATCATCACCAGCATCGACCTCGATCACATGGCGCTGCTGGGGCCGGACCGTGAGTCCATCGGCTACGAAAAGGCGGGCATCATGCGCACCGGCCGCCCGGTGGTGGTGAGTGACCCCATGCCGCCGCAGAGTGTGCTGGATCGGGCGCTCGAAGTCGGTGCCGACCTGTGGCAAGTGGGACGCGACTTCAATGTGTCGGGCGACCGGCAGCAGTGGGCCTGGGCCGGGCGCGGCAGGCGCTACAGCGGCATGGCCTATCCCGCGCTGCTGGGGGCCAACCAACTGGTCAATGCTGCTGGCGTACTGGCGGCATTGACGGCCCTGCGCGAGCGCCTGCCGGTGACGGCGCAGGCGGTGCGCAATGGCTTTGCCTTTGTCGAGCTGCCGGGGCGCTTTCAGATTGTGCCGGGCCAGCCGGCGTTGGTGCTGGACGTGGCGCACAACCCGCATGCCGTGGCGGCGCTGACGGCCAACCTGGACGCGATGGGCTACTTCCCGACCACGCACGCCATTTTTGGCGCGATGGCGGATAAAGACGTGGCGCTGATGCTGGCCCGGATCAATCCCTTGGTTGACAAGTGGTATTTCACCGATTTGCCGACCCCCCGGGCCGAATCCGCCAGTGCCTTGTTGCTGCAGTGGCAGGCCCAAAACACCCGCAAAGACGCCAGCGCTGCCGTTTACGCCGACCCGCAGCAAGCCCTGCAGGCCGCCATCAGTGCGGCTGACCCCACTGATAGAATTGTCGTCTTTGGGTCGTTTTACACCGTGGGCGGTATTTTGAAGGACGGAGTGCCCCGTCTTGACGCCCAACACCTGCCCAGCCGTTGAATATCTAAACCCTCCACACCATGGCCTTTTTCAAGTTACGCAAGGGCAGCGATGACAAGTCTGCCGCGCCAGCGCCGTCAGAGAGCGTCGAGGTGATGCGCAAGCGCGCCAAGTACCGTCTGTTGGGTGCGGCCGTGTTGGTGTTGCTGGGCGTGATTGGTTTCCCGCTTCTGTTTGACAAGCAGCCGCGCCCAATTTCGGTGGACACACCGATAGAGATACCCGACAAAAACAAGGTCTTGCCCTTGAGTATTCCCGCGCCTGCGGTGTCGCTCTCCTCTGAGGCTCCCGTCGTTCCGCCTGCAGCCGCTGTCGCAGCCTCCGCACCAAGTAGTGAGCAAAAAGTGGCTATAGCCCCCGTGGAATATGAGTCAGTAGCTCCTAAAATAGTAGCAAAAGAAGAGCAGAAGCCGGCCAGCCCGGTGCCCGACCCAGCAGCGATCAAGGCGAATGACACGCCGCTTGCCAAAGCGCTGGTGAAGGCGGATGACGCGGCCAAGGCTCAGTCGCTGCTCGATGGCAAAAGCTCTAACAGCCCTCCTGGCACCAAGCCCGCCGCCAACGATGCCCGCTTTGTTGTGCAGGTGGGTGCCTTTGCCGACTCAACACGGGCGCGTGAAGTGCGATTGAAACTGGAACACGCAGGTCTCAAGACCTACACCCATGTGGCAAAGACCAAAGACGGGGACAGAATTCGCGTTCGGGTCGGCCCCTTTGGCACCAAGGGTGAGGCGGATAAGGCGGTAGAAAAGATCAAAAAGCTTGATTTGCCCGCCGCCATGCTGACCTTGTAACCCGTACCGCACGGCTGTATCGATACCCATGCTTGCGCTGGACTGGATTTTTTCGGGGGTGTTACTGGCATCGCTGCTCTTGGGCGCTTGGCGTGGCTTGATTTACGAGGTGTTTTCATTGCTGAGCTGGGTGGCCGCCTTCATGGTGGCGCAGTGGTTGGCGCCGGACCTCGCGCCCAGGCTGCCCATGTCCGGCTCGGGCGAAGCGGTGCGTTACGCCGTGGCTTTTATCGTGGTGTTTGTGCTGTCGGTGCTGGTGGGCAGTCTGTTGGCCAGCCTGGCGCAAAAACTTTTTGCCGCCGTCGGCCTGCGGCCTGCGGATCGGGCGCTGGGTGCTGTGTTTGGCCTGGTACGCGGTGTGCTGTTGCTGTTGTTGGCCACGGTGGTGATAACAATGACACCTCTAAAAACCGATCGCTGGTGGCAGGTTTCGGTGGGTACCGACTTGGCCCTGGCGACGCTCAAAGGCTTGAAGCCCGTGTTGCCGCAAGAATTTGCAAAGTATTTACCGACATGATGCGCCTGCCAAGAAGGTGTGATGCCGCCGGTGCGACCCTTGTCCTGAACTGATCGGAAAACTACTATGTGTGGAATCGTTGGTGTTGTCAGCAACGCCCCTGTCAATCAACTTATTTATGATGCCCTGCTGCTGTTACAGCACCGCGGGCAAGATGCCGCCGGCATCGTGACGCAGCAGGAGCGCAAGTTCTTCATGCACAAGGCCAAAGGCATGGTGCGTGATGTGTTTCGCACCCGCAACATGCGCTCACTGCCGGGCAATTGCGGACTCGGTCAGGTGCGCTACCCGACCGCAGGCAACGCCTTCAGCGAAGAAGAGGCGCAGCCGTTTTACGTCAATGCGCCGTTTGGCATTGTGCTGGTGCACAACGGCAACCTGACCAATGCGCACGCCCTCAAAGCCGAGCTGTTCAGCAATGACCACCGCCACATCAACACCGACAGCGACTCCGAGGTGCTGCTCAACGTGCTGGCCCATGAGCTGGGAGAAACCACGCGCGGCTTGCCGCTGCTCCCGCGTGATGTGTTTGCCGCTGTGCGCAAAGTGCATCAGCGCATCAAGGGCTCATACGCCGTGATCGCCATGATCGCCGGTCATGGTGTGCTGGCTTTTCGTGACCCGTTTGGCATTCGTCCGCTTTGCATCGGGCACGGCGACGGCACCGTGTTGCTGGCCAGTGAGTCAGTGGCGCTGGAAGGCACATCGCACAAATTTGAGCGTGACATTGCCCCCGGCGAGGCGGTGTTTATCGACCTGCAGGGCACTGTGCATGCACAGCAGTGTGCCGAGCATCCGGTGTTGAGCCCCTGCATTTTTGAATATGTTTATCTGGCGCGGCCGGACTCGGTGATGGATGGCATTTCGGTCTACCAGGCACGCTTGAATCTGGGTGAGACACTGGCCAAGCGGGTGATCTCTACCGTGCCGCCGAACGAGATTGATGTCGTGATACCGATCCCCGAATCGAGCCGCCCGAGTGCCGCGCAACTGGCGCAATTGCTGGGCTTGCCGTACCGCGAAGGCTTTGTGAAAAACCGTTATGTCGGGCGTACCTTCATCATGCCGGGGCAGTCGGTGCGAAAAAAATCGGTGCGCCAAAAGCTTAATGTGATCGCCAGCGAATTCAAGGGCCGCAATGTGCTGCTGGTGGATGATTCCATTGTGCGCGGCACCACCAGCCGCGAGATTGTGCAGATGGCGCGCGATGCCGGTGCGCGCAAAGTCTATATGGCCAGTGCCGCGCCGCCGGTGCGCTACCCCAACGTGTATGGCATCGACATGCCCACGCCAGAGGAACTGGTAGCGCATAACCGCACGGTGGAACAAATCCGTGAAATCATTGGCTGTGACGCGCTGATTTACCAGGACGTAGATGGCATGAAGAAGGCCATTGGTTCCCTCAACCCCAGCATCAAGGACTTCGACGCCTCCTGCTTTGACGGCGTCTATGTCACCGGGGACATCACCCTGGAAGATATTGTCCGACTGAACGCCAGCCGGGTCGGCGGCGAGGAAGCGGGCGAGGACAATTCCCGCCTGGCGCTGCCCAATTACGAGGACCAAGCATGACTGTTAAAAAATTACCTGAGCATTTGCACTCAGACACCTTGGCGGTGCGCACCGCCGTGGACAAGAGCCAATACGGCGAGAATTCCGAAGCGCTGTATTTGACCAGCAGCTTCGTGCAGCCCGATGCCCAGACCGCTGCGCGGCGCTTTGCCGGTGAGGAAGACGGTTACACCTATACCCGCGTCGGCAACCCCACGGTGAGCAGTATGGAACTGCGTCTGGCCGCGCTGGAAGGTACCGAAGCGGCCATCGCGACCTCCAGCGGCATGGCGGCCATTTTGCTGTTGGGCATGGGCTTGTTGCGCGCAGGCGACCATGTGGTGTGCTCTCAGTCGGTCTTTGGGTCCACCATACGGCTGTTTTCGGGGGAGTTTGGCAAGTTTGGCATTGAGACGAGCTTTGTCTCGCAAACGGATGTTGCAGCATGGCGTGCCGCGATCCGCCCCAACACCAAACTGCTGTTCGCTGAAACACCAACCAATCCGCTGACGGACGTGTGTGACATTCAGGCGCTGGCCGACGTGGCGCACAACGCCGGTGCGCTCCTGGCTGTTGATAACTGCTTTTGCAGTCCTGCATTGCAGCAGCCCAAACGGTTTGGTGCCGACTTCATCATTCACTCGGGTACCAAATACCTGGACGGGCAGGGTCGCGTGATGGCTGGTGCCATTTGCTGCGATCAGCGGTACGTGGATGAGGTGTTCCTGCCCATCTCTCGTACCGCTGGCATGGTGCTGGCCCCGTTCAATGCATGGGTGGTGCTCAAAGGTATGGAAACACTGGGCATCCGGATGCAGGCCCAGTCCGAGCGCGCGTTAGCGGTGGCGCAGTGGCTGCAAGCACACCCCAAGGTGGCGCGGGTGTATTACCTCGGGCTGGCTTCCCACCCCCAGCATGCGCTGGCCATGCGTCAGCAGTCGGCCAGCGGCAAGGGCCTGGGCGGCGCCGTCGTCTCCTTTGACGTCAAAGGTCAAGACGACCTGGCGCTGCGACGCAACGCGTTTGCTGTGATTAATGCGGCGCTGGTCAGTTCCATCACCACCAACCTGGGGGACACCAAGACCACCATCAGCCATCCCGCCAGTACCTCGCATGGCCGTTTGACTGAAACGCAACGACAGGCTGCCGGTATCGGCCAGGGCCTGATCCGTCTGGCGGTGGGGCTGGATCATATTGACGATCTGACAACTGACCTCGCCCGTGGTCTGGACATCCTGCTATGACACAAAAAACTCGCACCCGTTTCGCGCCGTCTCCCACTGGCTTTATTCACCTCGGCAACATTCGCTCGGCCTTATACCCGTGGGCGTTTGCCCGTTCGACCGGTGGCGCCTTCATTTTGCGTATTGAAGACACTGACCTGGACCGTTCCACCCAGGCCGCTGTCGATGTGATTATTGAGAGCATGTCCTGGCTCGGGCTTGACTACGATGAAGGTCCGTTCTATCAGATGCAGCGCATGGATCGCTACAAGACCGTGTTGGCCGAGCTGCAGGCAGCCGGTCATGTCTATCCCTGCTACATGAGTGTGGCCGAGCTGGATGCATTGCGTGATGCCCAGATGGCTGCCAAAGAAAAACCGCGTTACGACGGCACCTGGCGCCCTGCGCCTGGCAAGACCTTGCCGCCCATTCCGGAGGGCGTGAAGCCGGTGCTGCGCTTCAAAAATCCGCTGGGTGGTTTGGTGGTGTGGGACGACAAGGTCAAGGGGCGCATCGAGATCAGCAACGATGAGCTCGATGATCTGGTGATTGCCCGCCCGGACGGCACGCCTACCTACAACTTCTGCGTGGTGGTTGATGACCTTGACATGGCCATCACCCACGTGATTCGCGGCGATGACCACGTCAATAACACGCCGCGCCAGATCAATATTTTCAAAGCCCTGGGCAAAGAGCCGCCGGTCTATGCCCATCTGCCCACTGTGCTCAATGAGCAGGGCGAAAAGATGAGCAAGCGCAACGGTGCCAAACCGGTGACTCAGTACCGTGACGAAGGCTATTTGCCCGACGCGATGGTGAATTATCTGGCGCGCCTGGGCTGGAGCCATGGTGACGACGAGATTTTTAGCCGGGCGCAATTTCTGCAGTGGTTCAATCTGGATCATCTGGGCCGCAGTGCCGCTCAGTTTGACGAGGCCAAGCTGCGTTGGGTCAATGCGCAACACCTTAAGATCATGAACGATGACGCACTGGCAGCATTGGTACAGGCGCAACTGCAAAAACGCGGCATTCAGGCCGATGACCGCTTGCCCCGCATCTGTGCGTTGTTCAAAGACCGGTGTGACACCACGGTGGTTTTGGCGGATTGGGCGGCAGCTTTTTATGCAGACATCATGCTCAACCCGGCTGAGGTGAGCCAGCACGTGACGGATGCGATCAAACCAGCACTGAATTTGCTGAGTGAAAAACTGGCGAGCTGTAGCTGGGACAAGCTGTCAATTGCGGCCGCCATCAAGGAAGTACTGGTCGCTTGCGCCATCAAAATGCCACTGCTCGCCATGCCGGTGCGCGTGTTGGTGATGGGCAGTGCCCACACGCCCTCGCTGGATGCTGTGCTTGAACTGTGTGAAAGAGAAAAAGTGCTGACTCGTCTGCGTTCAGACTGATTATTCACGCTATAATTTGAGGCTTGGAAATTAAGAATACTTGAAAAAGTAATCTGCGGTTTAGGGGGTATAGCTCAGCTGGGAGAGCGCTTGCATGGCATGCAAGAGGTCAGCAGTTCGATCCTGCTTACCTCCACCAAAATTTCTGAAGTGAGGCTGAAAAGCCTTGCAAGTTGAGACGGAAGTCCAAAGGTTATGACCCCATCGTCTAGAGGCCTAGGACACTACCCTTTCACGGTAGGTACCGGGGTTCGAATCCCCGTGGGGTCGCCAGATTCATCATGAGATGAACGAAGCGCAAGTTGGTAACAGTCGGTTCGCAAGAGCAGACGACTTGGCTCGAAAGAGTGAATGTTGCCACTATCAGGAGTGGTAGTTCAGTTGGTTAGAATACCGGCCTGTCACGCCGGGGGTCGCGGGTTCGAGTCCCGTCCGCTCCGCCAAAACAAGGCAAAGCCGTTGTAAATCATTGATTTGCAACGGCTTTTTCCTTTTCTGCTACACAGTTTACGAATTTGAAGTGCTACCCAGAAGGCCCAGGACCTGTATGTGACTTTTGACAACGAAGGGAAGGTCGCGATACTGGAAAATCAATGCGAATGCATGTTTGCGTCGTCCATCAGCCGGGTTCTAAGCTGAGGCTACATAAATGAGTAACTGTTTGGGAGCTCCATGACTCATGAATCCAGATTAACGCGAGAGCTGCGCGCTTTGCTGAACGTGCAGCGGGTGGCCGCATTGGGAACAGTTGGCGATGATGGCGCTCCTTTTGTGTCGATGGTTCCTTACGCCATAGAACATCACCTTCACTGCCTGGTCATCCATGTCAGCAGTCTGGCAGCCCATACCCACAACCTGCAAGCCCGTGAGCCAGTATCGCTGCTGGTCATGCAGTCCGAAGTGCATGGTGAGCCCGTGCATGCATTGCCGCGCGTTTCTCTCGAAGGGCTGGCCAAAGTGCTGCAGCGGGGGAGTCCTGAATGGCTGGCTTGCAGCGATGCTTACCTCAGAAGATTCCCTGATGCAGAGCCCATGACCCAGCTTGGCGATTTCATGTTTTTTGCCATTCATGTGACTGGCGCCCGCCAGGTCGCCGGTTTTGGGGTCGCTCGCTCAGTTGACGCGGAAGAAGTCAGACTCGCTTTGGGGTCAAAGGGGTGACCAAAGAGTTTGTTAGCGGTGGTCGTCGCGGTGGCTTCTGAGAAAGACGGATGACCAGTATTCGGTGGCCCACACTTCAACCGGGAGTAAATCAATGCCACGCGTTTCAGACAAGCGGCCATGCCGACTGGAGGAGCTTCCTAATATTGGCAAAGCCATTGCTGCCGACCTGCGATGCGTGGGTATTCTTAACCCCGAACAATTGGCAGAGCATGAACCCCTTGAGACATTTCAGGCGTTGGAGCCGGTCATGGGGCATCGTCACGATCCCTGTGTTTTGTACACGCTGATGGCGGCGGCACACTTTCTGGAAAGTGGCGAAGCTCTTCCATGGTGGAAGTTCACGGCGCGGGGCAAGGAATTGCTGCAATCAACAAAAAATTGAAGGCCCGCCTGCCATTTTTTAGCCGTTGGTAATTTGCACTACCAGTGCCACTGGAATCCAGTCCGCGCAGGTTTCGGCGCAACTCGATGAGTCCAAGCGCCACACTATCCAGCTCGCAGTGGCACTGTCGGCCGAACTCCTTTAAGGCCTGGATTATGCAGACTTCCTGCTTCCCGAAAGTCCGACGTCAAGCGACCGAACTCATGACAGCATGGCCTCTTTTCCGGTCCAGCCAATGGGCAACGAGCAGCCACAATGTTGGCGCCAGCACCAGCATCACTGAGGCAATGTGCGCATAGCTGCCTTCGACGTAGGCCTCTGTCACCTCGTGCCAATAAACGTTGTCGATGCCCGGTATCAAGCTGACCTCAGTGAATTCATAGAAGCCTTTGAGAACAAGCATGGCGGCGAACGCCAACATGAAAACCGCTGTCACGTTGAAAAAACGAGAGAGGTTGACTTGCCGACCGTATTTGGTCCACAACAATGCGATGGCACCGGCCAGAGCCAGTCCAATCAGTCCACCCACCAAGAGCTGGCGCATCTCTGAGTTCGATGCCAATGCAGACAGCATGGCAGCAGACTCAACCCCCTCGCGTCCCACCATAAAGAGGGTGAACGCAAACACTGTCCACCTTGCATTGGCTCGGTCCAATATCAGGGCCTTGCCAAGGCCAGTTGAAATCTCGGCCCCCATGTGCTTGCCCATCTTGAGCATGTGCGTCACACACCAAATTACTGCGGCGGCCGCAACCAGTGCCAAGACACCCTCCCACATTGGCGACGTCGCACCAACACTGGCCAGGGCCATGCCCAAGGCAATCGAACCTATGACCGAAACTGACAAACCAGCGCGAACGGCACTAACGAGCGCATGGTGACCAGTTTTGCGCAGATAAAGGCTGGCAATAGCCACCATCAGAAAGGCTTCAAGGCCTTCGCGAAATGTGATGAGTAAGGTTTGAAACATGGCGTGGATAAAGGATAAATGAATAGGAGAATAATAATCATTATCATTTGCAATGTCAAACTATGTCTATTTTTCTTGCACCAGCGAGCTCTGATTGTCGTGTCGGGCGACTAGGTCACCTGCACGTTTTCAGACCGTTTAAACAAAAACGGCACCTCAAGGTGCCGAACTTGTACATCCGCGATGTGGGTGCTTCCAACGAAGTCACTAGAGTTTCATTGTTGATGTGTCTTCAGCAAAGCAGCGCATTCGCGCAATGCGAAAGATTTCGAAGCCAGCGCCAATCGTATCAGCCCAGCTGCATACGATGAGTCGCTACGAAAACGGGCTAAGTCAATCCAGTGGCCCTGGCCAGCCATTAGCCATTTGAAATCAACTTCTGCCAGCAATGAAACGCACGCTTCGGCGCGGGTTACTTCATCAGTGAACATAAGTGAGTGCCCGGTTTGATTGACGTGGCCACTAGCTCGCGATTCGCCGTTGTCGACTCCGGCAATACAAACGGCACCCATGGGTGCCGTTCGATACTTACTGCCCAGAGGCAATCAGCAATTAAGCCTTTTTAGTGGCTTTCTTGACAGCGTCGACTGTTTGGGTCGTTGCAGCTGCGAAGTTGGATTGAGCCGTTTCAACCGCTTTCTTGGCTTGCGTCTGAGCAGATTGAATGGCTTCCTGGCCAGTGGTCAGAGCTTTCTTGAATGCAGCGACTGCTGATTCGCTTCCAGCAGGAGCGTTTTTGGCCAGGTTTTCGACCAAGCCACCAAATGCTTTTTGAGCCTCAGCAGTCTTGGCTTCGACGGCTTTGGTCAACTCAGCAGAGCTGTCGGTAACGATTGACTTAACTTGCTCGGCATAGGCAGCCGATTTGTCGGTCAAAGGCTTCACCATGGCAGATTGCAGAGCCATCAATTCTTGGGCATCTTTGGCACCCAAAACGGACTGCATATGGCCCATGGAATCGGCCATTACAGATTTGGTGGCGGCCATGTTCAGTTCAACCAGCTTTTCCACGCCGGCAAAAGCCTGCGCTGTGAAGTCTTGCAGTGCTTGCAGATTGGCTTTGTTCGTGGCGCTGAATTGTTCGATGGTGTTGTTCATTTGTGTTTCCTTGATACGGTTGATGAATCCGGTTGCCTGCTCAGTAAAAGCCTCGTCCGGCAATTTATGTTGCAGTGCAGCATGAATCCTATTCT